>LNFM01002262.1_pt1 | contig 40706 bp, 57 predicted proteins | sample 596031 | NCBI WGS metagenome assembly LNFM01 (sample SAMN04254537, study PRJNA301005) | activated carbon metagenome | isolation source: dual media filters at the Ann Arbor, Michigan drinking water treatment plant | place: USA: Ann Arbor | reverse complement strand
ACTACGACCATATGGATCTGCTGGGGGAGACCTTGGAACAGATTGCGTTCGAAAAGGCCGGCATCATCAAGCCGAAGGTGCCGGTGGTGGTGGGTGGGATGGAGGAGGGCTCGCAGGCGGTGATCCTCGCGCGCGCCGCCCAACTCGATGCACCGGCGTGCCTGATGGGCCATGATTACCTGCTGGGGCATGATTACGAGGTAAGCGGGTTTGTGCGGACCGGCTATCGCGGAACCTGCTCGATTCGTGTGTATCAGACCATCTGGAAACATATCACGCTCAACTGTCCGGCGGCCTTCATGGCGACGAACGCGGCGCATGCGCTGGCGGCCTTCCAGACGTTGTGTCAACGGGAACTGATTCCGGCGCTGACGGAAGACCAAGTCCGTCGGACACTGGAGACAGTCCGCCTCCCCGCCTGTTGCGAGGTGTTTCCAGGCCGACCGACCGTCGTGATCGACGGGTCGCACAATGCCATGGCGGCAGCAAGCCTCTCGACGACTGTGCGCACCGTATTCGAAAGCCGTGACCGGGTGCTCATCGTGGGGGTCCCGCGGGATAAAGAGGTGGAGCAACTGATCGCCCGCTTTGCCGATTGTGGCGCCCGACGCGTGATTTTCACACGCTATCCAGGAATGCGTGCGACACCGCCGGAGGAATTGGCGACACTCTGGCAGCAATGGAGCGCGGCGCCGGCGGAGGTGATCATCGAGCCGGAGCAGGCCTTTGCACGAGCGCTGGCAATCGCGGGAGGAGACGGCGTCGTGGTGGTGACCGGTTCGATCCATCTGGCGGGAGTCCTCCGGCCACTGATCCGCGCGCGACACGACATTATGAACCGCAACGAGACCACACTGAGTGAATATACATGACAACACAGAGGTATGGCGCCTCAGCCCATACATGGAGGCAAACCCAACGGGTTCTTATTGTGGATGGCGATCCGAACGGTCGAGAGGACCTCAAAGCCTTCTTTAGAGACCGGCAATGGGATGTGCTGGAAGCCTCCTCAGGCCGGGAGGCGCTGGACATCTTGGATCATCACGGAGTCGACGTGGTGCTCATGGACACTGCTGCGCAGGGAGTGGACGGCCCCGAAATACTCAGGGCTCTACGGCAGCACGTTCGAGACCTGCCGGTCGTGATCATGGGCGCACTGATGACGCCAGAGTTACGGCGTGTGTGGCGTAGCCGGGGAGCCATGGACTGTCTGGCCAAGCCGATTGAGCCCCAGACCCTGTCGGCGCTGCTTATTGCGTGTGTGCCACCATCTGGGTTTGCAGATAGTTGAACGGCAGAGGAGACAACCGGTGCGGTGTGGAAATGGAGGGGTACGATGGGTTATCGCGAGGAAGACTATCAGAGGGGGGCTGTGAGTCGGTTGAGGAGACGCTTCCAGAAACTGCCGGGATTGACGGCATTGTTCATCACGCTCGGGTTTACCGGACTTCCACTGGAAGCCGGCGTGTCTCCGCCGCATGTCATGATTGAACCGAATCACGCGACTCCCGGAGCGACGGTGGTCTTGAGCGGCAAAGGGCTGGGCCCCTTCAAATCCGTCCAGTTCAACAAAGTGACCTTCGCCGGGATGCCGGCGCTGATTCAGCGGTGGGAATCCGATCTGGTCGAGGTGAAGGTGCCCTTCAAGGCTACGACCGGTCCCGTCGAGATGATGATCGGGAAAAAGAAGCTGTCAGCCGGTACCTTCACGGTGGTGAAACCGCGCATCGCGTCCATCACGCCCACCGAGGCGGAGCGCGGCACGCTGGTCACGATCAGCGGGGAGCATTTCGGCGCCACGGCCGGCGCGCGCGATCCGAATACGATGTTCGGCGTCAACGACGTGGTCATCGGCGGCGTGGTGGTGCGGCCCCGCCGGTGGAAGGACGACAAGATCGAGGTGGAGATTCCGACGAATGCGGCGCCCGGGGAGGTCGTCGTGCGGTTGGCGTCCTCCGATCCGCTCCCCGATGGGTCCTGCTGCGCGCCGGTGGAATATGTGACGAGCAATGCGGTGTCGCTCGCGCTGGTGCCAAGCGTGCGGGTCGATCCGATGACCGGGCCGGTCGGGACGAAGGTGGTGTTGTTCGGCCAGGATTTCGGGACCAAGGGGGCGGATGATGCCGTCGTGATCGGGACCCACCTCGCCACGATCGCCCAGTGGAAAGATGATGTCATTGTCGCGCACGTGCCGCTCGGAGCGGAAACCGGACCGCTGGTGTTGAAACGGCAAGGGAAAGAACGGGCTCTGGGCACGTTCACCGTGCCTGTGCCCAAGGCCCTGCCGGTCTCGCCGGCGAGTGCTCCGATCGGGACGTTGCTCCGGATCAATGGCGAGCACTTCGGGTTCTACTCCGAAAGCGGGTCCACGCCCTACAGTTTCATGGATTTCAATAAGGGCGAGAATCGGGTCGAGATCGGCGGGGTGCCGGCGGTGATCTACCGGTGGCACGACGACCGGATCGACGTCTGGGTGCCCTTCAGCGTGAAGAGCGGGCCCGTGCGCATCTATCGCAGCGCGACCAAGCCGAAGGCGGATGGGTCGTGTTGCCTGGAGCGCGGCGAACTCGTGACCGAAGCCGGCACCTTTACGCTGGTGACGCCGGTCGTGGAATCCTATGAGCCGAAGTCCGCCGGCTTGGATGATCTGGTGACGATCAAGGGCAAAGGGTTCGGCACGTTCCTGAAGACGGCGGAGCATACCGGACTGGAATTGAGTCAGAAGGCCTATAAACGGCGGTTGGATGTGGAGATTAATGAGCCGGAGTCTTCCGGCAGCACGGTCATCTCCAACGTCTCGCGGACGGAAGTGCTCTTCAACGGCGCGGCCGCCCTCGTCCAATCCTGGACCGATACCGAGATTGTCGTGAAAGTCCCCCATCGCAATTTGTATGGGATCGGGAGACGCGGCGCCTTCTTCGATGACCTCTCGACCGGGCCGCTGGTGGTCCGGCGCGGCTCGTGGGATGTCCTGCCGGACGGCACCTGCTGCTCGCAGAAACAGTGGCTGACCATTGAGGCCGGACAGTTTACGATCGAGGCGAAGGGCCTGCCGGACCCCGGGTATTGGAACAACAATCGGCCGGACGCCAGCACGAACCAATAGAGTGAAACGTGAGGCGTACAAGGTGAACCGAGGGGGCTTCATGCCGGTGAACGGCGCCACAATGAGTGCGCTGACGCAACATCCACTCACCCCCTCTTGCTGGTCATCATAATGGCGGCGGCTCAAGTACTTCCGGCGTCGAACCCTGAGTCAATTCGGCTGGCCGCCGGCGTGATCCGGAACGGCGGCCTCGTCGCCTTTCCGACTGAAACGGTGTACGGGCTCGGCTGCGATGCACTGAACCACGAGGCGGTGGCACGCGCCTTCGAAGCCAAGCAGCGCCCGTCATTCGATCCCCTCATCGTGCATATTGCGACGCGTGCGTCCCTCGATCGGCTGGTCGAGACGATCAGCTTCGGCGATCACCGGTTGATGGATGCGTTTTGGCCTGGTCCTCTGACATTAGTGCTGCCGAAGCGCGCCCACGTTCCCGATCTCGTGACGGCAGGGCTTCCCACTATCGCGATTCGGATGCCGGCTCATCCGGTGGCGCGGGCGCTGATCCAAGAAGCCGGCGTCCCGATCGCCGCGCCGAGCGCCAATCCGTTTGGGTATGTGAGTCCGACGTGCGCGCAACACGTGCTTGATGGGCTCGGCAATCGCATAGATCTGATTCTCGACGGGGGCCCCTGCCCACTTGGCGTGGAATCCACCATTGTCTCGATGACCGGCACCTGGCCGGAACTCCTAAGACCAGGCAGCATCACGCTTGCGGAGATCCGGGAAGTCATTGGCCCGATCGTGCGAGCTGCTGCCAGTCAGACGGCTGTCGCGCCGGGCCAACTCCCTCGCCATTATGCTACCCGGACACCGGTAACTATCCTGGCTGCTCAAGGGGCCAGACCAGTTGTTCGTAGGCACGAGCGCACTGGGCTGCTGGCCATGTCGGCGCCAAGCCACGTGGACGAGAGGTTCTGTGCGATCGAAGTGCTCTCGGCGTCCGGTGATCTGCGCGAGGCGGCGCGCAATTTATTCGCGGCGCTTCGCCGGCTAGATGCGCTCAGGCTCGACCGACTGTATGCCGAACCTTGCGACGAGCAAGGCCTGGGCCTGGCGGTCATGGACCGGCTCCGGCGCTGCGCGGCGCCGCTCACCTGACGGCCGTGACACCATCACGGCACAGCAGCCATGCAAGAGATGCCCGCCTATGAGCAAGTGATCGTATTTCTGTTGGCGTGACACCACAAGAACTGAAGGGATGGTACGGAAATGACAAGAAAGTCCGGACGAGCCTCCAGCGCACGCTTAAAGCAGCCGTGTGAGAGCGTCGATGGCGCGTCTCAGGGTATGTTGCGGTCCGCGCGGCAAGGGTTTCCGGCTGTCGTGTTCTGTGACGGAAAAACCCAAGAAGAGATTATAAGCCTTGCGCGCAAGCTGCTGGCCCAGCACCGGCATCTGTTAGTGCCTCGGGTTACGCCCGAGGTCGCGCGTGCCTTGCTGCGATTGGATCCCCGCGCCGTGTATCACAAGGCGGCGCGAGCGGTCACCGTGTATGATCCCAAGCAGAGGCGACACGGAGATGTACTGATCATCACCGCCGGCACAGCCGACACCCCGGTGGGGGAAGAAGCCCGGGTGACCGCCGAGATATTGGGCAGCCGAGCGGAGGTCATCTATGACGTGGGGGTAGCTGGTCTGCACCGCGTGCTGGCCCGGCATAGCAGGCTCTTGCAAGCCCGTGTTGTGGTCGTCGTGGCCGGTATGGATGGAGCTCTTCCGAGCGTCGTCGGAGGACTCGTCGATTGTCCCGTGATCGCGGTCCCAACGAGTGTCGGCTACGGAGCCAACTTCAGCGGCGTCGCTCCACTCCTCACCATGCTCAATTCGTGCGCCTCAGGCGTGGGAGTGGTGGATATCAACAATGGCTTCAGCGCCGGCTGCCTGGCACACCGCATCAATATATTGGCCGAGAAAACGGGATCTTCGGGCTCAGCCGCTGTCAGTAGCAATGGCGCATCCGCATGCCTCAACCGTCAGACCACTGGTTCGAGTGGAGAAGGAGTACACCATGACAAGCCGATCTTCGCGACGTAAGCCGTGCATCCTGATCGTCGATGATGATTCGGATATCCGGGAATCCCTGTGCGACGCCATTGCCTCGTGGCGATGTATCGCCATCTCGGCGGCATCCGGCCAGGAGGCGCTCGCCATCCTCGGTCGCAGGCGCGTCGATGTGGTCTTATGCGATCTCGGCATGCCGGGAATGGATGGAGCGGACACGTTGCGGGCGATACGGCAACAGGAGCCGGCGCTCCCGGTCGTCATGATGAGCGCAATGATGACACCGAACCTCAGGCAGCATCTCTGTCATATCGGCGCGCAAAGCTGTCTGGCCAAACCGATGGGCCGGAAAGAGCTCGCGCTGGCGCTCTTTCCGTGGTGTTTCCCCGCCGCGCCAGAAGCGTCATGCGTCACTGAGAGCTCACCATAGTCATTAGTCATTCCTGCCACGGTTGCCATCGTGGGTGTGCCAGCGCGTTTCGGCCATGAGCGGCGGTCATCCCTGAGCGTCTTTTCGGTGAGAGCACGCGGCAGGGGCTCTGCAGGCGAGCATTGCCGCACAACTCACCGTGCAGCCTGTGTGTCGATGCACGGGAACTTTCTCACCCCCAGAACAACGTGTACGCGCCGCGAACTCTCGATCGTTGGGAACCGCGACTTTACTGATGATTTTCAATTACCCCCTTCACAGGGTAGCCATCAAACTGTTTGGAATCTGATTTGCACACATGACCAGTCATGGGAACGGATGGTCCGATCCCCCTTGCTGCTTAAGGGAGGTTGTTCAATGGGTACACAGCATGTTGTGACGATGTTACCGGGAGAGGGCACCGGCCCTGAAATTTGCGAAGCGGTTCGGCTGGTGATCGATGCGAGCGGCGTCGATATCAAATGGGAGTACGAGGAGATCGGACTGGACTGTTTGGATAAGCACGGCACGTTGCTGCCGGACAAGACGGTTCAAGCCATCGCAAAAAACAAGATCGCACTGAAAGGCCCCACGACCACGCCGATCGGGACCGGTCACAAGAGCGCGAACGTGACACTGCGGAAGGTGTTCGATCTCTATGCGAATGTGCGTCCGGCGAAGTTGATTCCCGTGCTCAAGCGGCCTTGGGACAAAATCGATATCCTGAACTTTCGGGAGAACACCGAAGACTGCTACGCCGCCATCGAGCATATGGTGTCCGATGAGGTGGCGCAATGTTTGAAAGTCATCACCTGGCCGGGCTCCTATCGCATCGCCGAGTTTGCCTTCAAGTGGGCCAAAGCCAATGGACGCAAGAAGATCTACTGCGTCCACAAGGCCAATATCATGAAGATGACCGACGGACTCTTTCTGGATGCCTTCCGGGAGGTGGCCAAGAAATATCCCGACATCGAATCCGGCGATATTATTGTCGATAATTGCTGCATGCAGCTCGTGAGAAATCCGGCGCAATTCGATTGTTTGGTGCTTCCCAATCTGTACGGCGACATCCTGACGGATCTCTGTGCCGGACTGGTCGGCGGTCTCGGCTTCGCGCCGGGTGCCAACGTGGGCGACAACTGCGCGATTTTCGAAGCCGTGCACGGCTCCGCGCCGAAGTATGCCGGGCTAAAGAAGGTCAATCCCTCAGCCGTGCTGGTCTCCGGCATCATGATGCTGCGGTGGTTGCACGAAACAGCCGCCGCCGATCGAATCCAAAAGGCCATGTTCGCCGTCCTCGACGAGCGGAAACACGTGACGTACGACGTGGGCGGAACGGCGACAACCGACGAATACGCCCAAGCCATCGTGGACAAAATGCAGGCGACGGCCTGAGATCAAGACTACCGCTGAATGAATAAGGAGAACACCCATGCCAACATGCACTGACATTGCGAAAGCGACAAAGAAGAAGCGCAAGATCACATTAGTTGGGATCGATATGTACATCATCACCGAAAAGGGCATCCCGAAGTTCGACGACATCGGGCCGTTCAAGTGCGAGTTCATTTCCAATCGCGGCACCAAGGTCTGGCCGGGCTTCGTGAGCCCGGATCTGTTGCAGGTCAATTGGTACCGTTGCCGGTTCATGGCGACCAAGGACGTGCAGGACGCGGATGTCAACGCCTTCTTGGACGCCTTGACCCAAAAGGGCTGGTGGTGGTCTGCCGCCCAGAAGTTGTGGAACTACGACGGCGAGCCAGGATTCAGCAAGGCCTACTGAACGACGCACGGATGGCCGCTGCGGGCTCTTCTGGAGTCCGCAGCGGCCCTTGGAAAGGAAGGCTCGATGAACGACGCGGAACTCTGCAGCGACCCAGCCCTTGACGCGGCCGGCAACAGGTGCCAAACCACCGTCACGCAGAGCCCGTCACCTGCCCCTCCCCAGCCGCATGAGGAGAGCCTCGCCATGTCTCCGGAACAAGAGGCCTTTCTGCTCCACCGTTTTAGCGCAACGCTCGAAGATCCTCTCACAGGCCGCAGGATTCGTTGAACCACCTCCTAGTGGAGATTATTTATGGCGCCCACGATTCGGAACAGGGCCGATGTTGAATATGCGATTATGCTGGCAGTGCTGAACTTCCAAAAGGATTTCATGCAATCCAACTATTCCCATATCCAGGTTCGGTTCGTTGAAAATGCCATTGAGGTAGACCTGACCAGGAACTCGCCAATTCCAGCGGAGGAGCGGCTCGCCCAAACCCACGAAGGGCGCGGTCAACTCAGAGAGATGCACCAGGCGCTGTTCGCTGCGGGACAAGAACGTTTGCAGGAAGAGCTCACGGAAATACTTGGCGGACCAATTTATGAAATGCGCGCCAACCTGGATCCGCTTACGGGAAAAAGCACGCTGGTCATCGGGCTCGTTGATCCGGGCGAACGCTCCATATCATAACTGACTCCTGCCCCTTCGATCCCTTCTTGAGTATGGGTAACCGGTCGAACTCGTCTTGGAATGGCATCACATAGGCTCGCTGGACGGCCGAAAGACGGCACTGACGGGTGCTCCACTATTGCGCCACCTTAACAGGACGGTTTCTTGATGCCTGCGATGCCATGTGCTACGAAGCATATTGAGGATTGGTTTCTCAGCTCCCCACTTGGCTGTCCATTTGGTTGTCCACGCTCACTACAACTGAAACAGACCAACAATTTCAGTTCATTACAAGAAACAACCATGTCCTGAAAAGGCTGGTGTCGACAGTTCGATTCTGACTCTCGGCACCACTAAACACCACTCCCACACAGCAGTTTAGACGATTCGAGGAATCGGCAAGAATGGCCGGTTCCTCTTTCGGTCCCTCTATAGAGTGTGACCGAGTAGTATAATTCTGTGCACGGCTGAAGGGTTTTAGGTCCCAGCTTAGTGATGGAGTGATATTGCGATAGATTCAGAGATGGGACCAAAACCGTGACCGAACCGTGGCCAAAAATGGGACCAGAACGTGGGATGGTGACTGTCAGTGTCGCCATCCTCTTCTGGCTCACTTCGATCTTGGTGGTTCGAACTTCGTCGGTCTTTCCTGTACTCTTTCATACGTTCTCCAACCATGCCGTGTCTTGCGGCACCTCGTCCTCTGTGCTAGACACATCCTGGTTAGACGCTCCAGGAGATGCCTAATCTCTTCATCTCATCTTCCCACTGAGAACCGCACGGGATAGCTATGATTGCAAAACTCGTTCAAGATTTATACGCGGGACAACCAGACCAGACGCTATATCACTACACGTCCTTGGACAGCATGAGAGGAATCGTTGGCACGGCATCCCTTCGAGCAACCGAAATACGATACTTCAGCGATGCCGATGAGATGAAACATGCGTCCGATCAACTAGGTTGGGGGATCTCGTTTCTTGAAGGATTTGGCGGTTCCGAGCAAAGGCTTCTTACCCAACTGCGAGAATGGTTCACACATCGACTCACCTCGGGCCACAGCCTGTTTGTCGGATGTTTCACGCCCAATGGCAACCTTCTCAGCCAGTGGCGAAGTTATTGTCCTGTGGCCAAAGGAGTCAGTCTCGGATTCGACGGAGCAAAGCTCTCTACCTCTGCAACCAAGCATCGCTGGAAGCTTGGGAAGTGCATCTACAACCAAGACAGAAAAGAGGAAATCGTAGAGATAATCTTGAGTGAGATTGAGCGCCTGGCTAAGGAACGAGGAGAAAATACCGATCGATCAAAGCGGCATCCCGTAAATTCTTTTCACGACGTTTTTGAAACAATCGAGCACGATCTCCTCCAGATAGCCGCCCTTCTCAAACATCCTGCCTTTGAAGAAGAAGAGGAGTGGCGCTTAGTGTCGCCTGTGATCACCAATTATGTTGAGGCACCCGTCGAGTATCGGGAGGGTCCTTCTATGCTGGTCCCCTTCATGAATGTTCAGTTACCTGCGGCACCTGATAGACACCTTGACTTAGAACATGTCGTTCTTGGACCAACCCCAAACATGAATATCTCTATGCATTCGCTATCGAACTATCTCTCTAGAAACGAGGCAAGTCCAAGAAAGGGACTCATGAATTGCCAAATACCGTATCGACCGTGGTAAATGAAAAACGATTTGCTTCCTTCTCAAATAATTGATCCCCCTATTCAAACTCCGAGCATTTGCTGGACTGCAGCGACAATCACTGCGGTTCCGCCACTCCCGTGTCGGCACGGAATGAGACCCGGAGAATTTCCTAACGCACACTCCCTGTTCGGTTAACCCTTGCCGGATAGCAAACGCAATACCCGATCAATCCGGGCAATTACCAATACGTTAGAGGACTTAGCGTAGGCGACTTGGATTCCCAAGAGCTGGCTCTTACTAGCGGACCAAATTTCGCATTTTTTAGCGCCAGGAATACTCCACGAGCCACAACCACTCATTCCGTGAGGGTTACAATCCTCCTGCTTTGGGTAGTCGAAGTCGGTAATGAAATGATTGTTTGGATCTATCGATTTCGGGGCAGCCCCTTGCCAGAGGAATCGCTGACAAGAAAGTTGGTTCAATTGCCCGAGTCGTGTATCGACAAGAAACAAATACTGCCTCTCGATGGCCCCACACTCGGGAGTTATTTGTTTGACAACGGCGTATCTTCATCGACAGTGGATCGAGTGCTGGACGAAATGGGTGAATTGGTGCGAATCGCGAAGTGGTATCAACGCGCGGCTATCAAACCGTCCGAACAAGAAACAGTGGCCTACCTTGTGATACCTGTTCTCAGAGCACTGGGCTGGTCCCCTCAAAAGATGGCGTCGCAATGGAACAACATCGATATTGCGCTATTTAATCGTTTGCCGCGGATCGATCATAATCTTGTTGTTGTGGTTGAAGCGAAGAAGACGGACCTCTCATGCTTAATGGCACAGAATCAAGCTGCGCAGTACGCGGGACGAAAAGACCGGGACGGCTGCAAACGCATCATCGTTACAAATGGATTACGCTACGCAATCTATACCAAAACTCGAGATAATACGTTTCCCACATGTCCCGATGCCTATATAAGCCTCACCTGGATGAAAGCGTCTTATCCGATTATGCGGTGCAAAGGCGCGTGCGAAGCGCTACTCCTTATGGCTCCAGAATAGAGGCCCACTGAGGTTTCACGCTAGCAGCAGATACATAGATTGATAATCTAATTTTGTCACAATTGTGAATTCCAAGCGAGAGACGCTGTTCGATCATGCGTAACGAGACCTGGTCGTCGGGAGTACGATCACGATGAGAAACAACGCTGCCGTGGCGAAGAGGCATGTCATCCGCACGACACCGGTTGTCCTGGTTTAGCGTTCTCACTCATATGATTCGTGATAGCACGCACCCCGACGAACCGATGCCTGACCTGCCCGACGCGCCCGGTCTGTCCGATTCATGGCCGGACAGGACTCATCGCTCATGCGAGTTCACAGGGAAACAGACGGCATCACCGGGAGGAGCAAGACTCACCAAAAAAAGAAAATAGAGTCAGTCGCGGCTGCCTAGGAGAGAGGTCACGATCATCCCCGGGCTCACCTGATCGACACGACTCACACCCAGACCAGGCTCACGCCGGACGGCATCAAGGGGACATCGGCTCACCGTCGCTCGCGCATCACGAGGAAGGGCGGCATCAGGTCGGAGCGGGACTTACGAGGACTGGCTCACGAGGGAGTTACGTTGGACACAAGGACGAGGCTCAGAAGCGAGAGGTGCGTCAGTGTCGAGTGAGGCGCGAGACACGGCCCCGCGTCCGGGGGACTGAGGCCTGGGGTGCGCCCGGAGGATCCGAGCCGCACGAGAGCGGAGCGGACCGAGAGAGGCCGGCAACCGGCGCGGCCTCCGGCGCTGAAACGCAGAGACGTGTTCAGTCCACCACGGAGTCCTGTACTTCCTTACCACAACAGGCCTCCGCAACAGCTCAACGCCTCCATCACAACATCGCGAATTCAGGCCCCATATCGAATCGAAGTCGACTACAGCACGACTAGAGGTCGACAAGCCTGTATGCGGAAGAGCTAGTCGTGCTGTAGTCGTGCTAGCCCCTCTTTTTATGTGAATAATCGAGGGGTTCATGGTGTGTGCTTCACGTGCTCCACGATAGGCGCGGTATCGCCCAAATTCCCTCCCGCAACAGCTCCATAACGGTCGTTTTGAGCGCTTTTTTATTGACAAAAGGATAGACCTATATCATACTATAGGTATTGGAAGATATACGATGAAGACTGTCAAAAAGTTGATCAACCTCCCAGAGATCTACGCCGAACGTCTCCGTCTGGCGGCCTTCGAGACGCGAAAAAGTCAGTCACAGCTGGTTCGAGAGGGGCTGGATTTAGTGTTCGCGAAGGTGGGAATCGGGGCACCAACTAGCGCCAGTGCCCCAGCCCAACAGACAGGTCAGACAGCGGCAAGTGTAGGAGTCGGAATAGAAGAAGGAGACGGCGAAGTCTGACCCTCTGTGCGTTTCTTCTCAAACTCTCCAGCGACCGGCTCCACAATCGCGTGATAGTCCTCCTGAGTGAGCACGCCTTTCTCCGTCAAGGCTTGTTCGATCGCCTTCTGACGAATATTCAGTCGCACAACGTCCTGAGCAACAATCCGCAGAACTGACCCAGGCGGTTGACTCGCTCCTCTCGTTCACGCGCCTTCGCTTCTAATTGCTCTCTCTACGTTTTTCCCATACGTCCTCCCAATATAAGGTTCACTCCCAACAGATCTGAGCATACTCCTCCCAAAGGTTGCTAATTTACACCGCGCATAATTCAGTAAGAATATTCTTGACACATCCCTGCGTGAGTAGTATATGCCTATATAACGATATACGGTCCGTCCAATGAAGGAGGTTCCTATGGACGCTTTGCTCGATGAGATCAGTGCAGAGATACCAGAGCACACAAGAAATGAATTGTTAGCCACGGCTTTCAACGGGCCTGGCCGGTTCTTTTCTTCGCCTCGCTCGATGACGCCGTGGAGCACGCGGAGTCAACCGGTGGGACGATTGTGCCAGCGACCAAAATGCATTTCCGGTATCGTCGCTGGATTGCGGCGCGAGGGTTGACGGCGCGCTATGCCGTCCTGCGGTAGTCGATAATCCACCCTTCACGAGGAGGCACGATGGACAACTTCGAAGCGGTCTGGGAGATGTCAGGGAGTCTAATCCGGGAAGCCGCCCGCACGATTCAACAGGTCGGGGCCGGCACGGACCGGTGCTGTCAGGAAGAGCGCGGAGTGGCCTACGGGCTTCTTTTGCAGGCTCGTGAATGGCTCATGTCCTCCCCGGTCGATATCGCCGTCACCTACAATGAGCGCTATGGGGAGCACGAGTTCCCGAGAAACGTGATTGGACATGACTACCCAGAGATCAACCGGCAAGTCGAAGCCTTTAGCCTACAGGTGCCCAGCAAGCAATATACTCAGCTGATCGACATGCACAATCTCTGTATGGCGGCCCTCGATGACATGCACGAACAAGGCTATACGGTCGATGAGACGGACCGCCCGATTGGTGCCGCGTTCTTCCTCTCCTCCCTCCCACGCGTCTCGACGATGGTGCATGTCCTGGCGTGTATGATGCTCCTAATTTGCAACCCTCTATTAGGAACACAGGAAGCCCGAGCCGATCGACCGATGGCGGTCACAGCCGAGTCGGTGGTGCAGGACTGGACGGAGGATACGCTGGCCTCGCTCCCACCCAATTCCCGGGTGGCGGTCGGACAGATGACTTGGCCGAACGCGACCCCGCTCCCTGGACGTCTTCAATCCGCCGACCATATCCAGCGCGCCCTGATCGCCAAACTAAAGGCCTCTGGGGTCACGATCGTTGAGCAACATGAAGCCCACGATCGTCTCTTTTTCGGTGTTATCGGTGACCGCCGGACTCTCGCCTCGGCCGTCTTGTTCCAGGTCGTACCGAGCGGAAAATTAACCGTCGCCTCTCGTGTTCACGTTGCTATGCCGGTTTGGGGACAGTCGGATCCGTATGTTGGATGGTCTCGGTACCTGGGAGATCTGTCCTGGAACGTCGCCGCTGGACTCATGGCCAATAAGGTCACCCGGGTGACATTGCCGGTCAGTCCAATAGATCTCGAAGGTCAAGAGATTCCCGGGGGATCCAACAGCGTCTTTCGGATGACCTGGCCGCTCATCGTGCAAGCGCTCCATGAATTCGGCATCGAGACGTATATGCCGGGGCCGAACGCTCCCCTCACGTCTCTGGCGCTGTCGGTGGAATGGCCAACCGCGACCACCGTCGATGCCAAGGGGCACCCGCTCGAGATCGTCAGAGGGGCCACCGCGCACGTGTGGTCGGTGTCGACACGTGGACCGAAGACCTACCAGGCCGGTCCTGTCTCGATGCCACTGCCCTGGCCGGCGGGGGTGAAACCAGTCAACCGCGTCTCGCAGCTCCCGAATTACCCGCTCTTCATTCCTTATGAATGGGCAGCGGACGCGCAACGGTCGGTAGTCCGCCTCCGCTTCAACGACGACCTGGAACGTGAGGACCGGGAGGCTACTGCGCGCCTGAACCAGTTCGGGGCCGAGTCACTGGCCCATCACCGGCGTGAAAGCCAGGCGATGCTGGCCGATGCGACCACTCGAATCGTGGCCTCCCACAAAACGGCCGTGGCAGACCTGAAAGACACCTGGTCCAAGAGTCCCTCTCAAGAGGTTCCACGGAATATTCGAGAGAACGCGGCCCAGATCCGCCGTCACAACGAACAGCTCCACAAGAAGCTGGAATTACTGGGTATCACCGGGATTGAACGGGTTCGACCCTATCCACACGGCTAAGGAGCTTCAAGTATGGATGATTTACTGCCGATCGATTGGGATGACCCGGAGATGTATCAACAGGCCGCCGCGCATGCCAACGTGCCGATGGACGACTCGATGGAGCGGCTTTATGAGCTCATTGTCGAATTGACAGGTCAGGACCTAATTGTGCCGACGGAGTATCGCGCGCAGCTCCACGACGACCAGGGGCGACTGATTGAAGCCCGTAACGTCGGCTATGCGCTCCACCAGATTGGTGGACTCGAGGCGATGCGCGCCGTGGCCTACCGGCTGTTTTATCGAGGCCCTGGGACGCACTACGGCGATTTGCAGCGATGCTGGAATGGGATTGGAGACTGGAACAACCACACAGAGGAGGCAAACAATGACGACACGCGACCTGACGAACACTGACCAGATTATTCACGCGCCTAATCCGGACATCATCCACAAACTCGACATCAGCCAGACGTCGAAGTTGATCAGGGAAGATCTCAAGAAAAACTACCCTGGCGTAACCTTTAGTGTGCGCCTCGATCGACACCTGTGGGCTCCCTCTATCCATGTCGAATGGACTGGCGGACCAGAGGCCACGCGTGTGCGACGGCATCTCGATCACTACCTCCGTGAGGTCTGGGATTCGAACACGGACAGTTACGAGGATCGCGGACCAGACCTCCTGCCTCTCCCCTCAGGCCACACGCTCCACGTGACCAGCTATGGCGTGAAACACCTCCACGTGAAGCGGCACGACTAGCCGCTTCGGCTGGCACCAGGCGGAGGGGAAAGCACGGAACTGCGGAGGTCCGGCTCTCCCCTATAGCCCGTTGAGTCAGCCGCGGCTGGCTGGCTGCCGATATTTATCCAATACTCCATCAGTTCACGCGCTTCTCTCTTGCCTTACCGTGTCCGCTTGTGTAACTTTTGACCGCCTTGCCGCCCGGCAATGGCTTAATAAGGACGCCAGCTTATGGATTACGAGAAATTATCCCGCGCCACACTGATTCGTATGCTGCAGGAGCAAGAGTCTGCCCTCCTCGAAAGCGGACAAGACGGCATCACCCTGAACTACACGGGCAGGACCGCCCCGTGGCAGATCACTCGCCAGGTGAAACCTAAACTGAGCCGCATCATTAAGAGACTGTCTGTTGGCGATGAAAAGGCCCAGGCGGAGAACGAGATCTGGGATGGTGAAAACCTGTCTACGATGGTGACTCTCTATAAGTACCGTGGACAGATTGACCTAATTCTTACAGACCCGCCGTATAACACCGGTGAAGACTTCCGGTACAACGACAGGTGGGACAAAGACCCGAACGATCCCGATCTTGGAGAGATCGTTCCTAAAGACGACGGCTCCCGCCATAGCAAATGGCTGCGCTTTATGACGCCGCGTGTCTGGATGATGAAGGAAATGCTCAAGCCTGGAGGAGTCCTTGCGATCTGCATTGACCACCGAGAAGTGTTCCGGCTGGGCATGCTGATGGACGAAATCTTCAAAGAGGATAACCGCGTCGGCATCATTAATTGGCAAAAAACGACTCCCAAGAACCAAGCCACGCACGTTAGCACCATCACGGAATACGTGTTGGTCTATGCTAAAGATATCGCACTCGCCAAGACGGGGCTCCTTGAGCGGAAGGAGTCGACCAACCAGCGATTTAATAATCCCGATAACGATCAGGCCGGCAAATGGCAATGGGGAGATCTGACAGCTCGCGACTTTCTTAAGTCTGCCAGCTACCATATTCAATCACCATTTACCGGTGAATTTCATCATCCCGGCCGCCGACACTGGGCGAATAAGAAGTCCCAAATGAAAGAATGGCTGGAGGAATGGGGGACACCGTACGAGGAACTCGTCAATAAGAACGACGGCACCACGTCGTTAGCGCTGAAAGGTTGGGCTCCCAAACAGTCAGAGAAGAAAAATGCCGAGGTGATGCCGCTGCTCGAAAGAAGGCGATGAAGATTCTCGAACGAGGCAACTGGCCCCTGCTCTACTGGGGACAAGACGGCAATGGCGCGCCAGCCAAAAAGCATCGGCTCGAAGCCGTGAAGGCCGGGTCCGTCCCAACGACCTTCTGGGTTGATCCAGGTGATCATCCTCTCAGGCTGGACAGTATGACGTGGCCCTACCAGGAAAGCGGACGCTCCCGCGATGGAGTAGAAGAACTCGATAGCATTATTGGACCAGGGCACAACTTCGAAACCGTCAAGCCACTCAAGCTCTTTAAGAAAATTGTGCAGATTTGGTGTCCGAAGAACGGGATCGTGTTCGATCCATTCGCCGGATCCGGAACCACCGCACATGCGGTATTAGACCTCAACCAGAGCTCGGACGCCTCTCGCCGATTTATCCTCATCGAGCAAGGCAATACAGAGAAAGGCGATCACTACGCTCAAACCCTCACCGCCGACCGTGTGCGACGCGTCATTACCGGAGATTGGGCGTCTGGCAACCAAAAGCCACTTCCTGGGGGCTGTCGGTTTATCGAGATGAAGCGAGAGCGGATCGACGCGGACGCCGTCAACGCCCTCGCCCGTGAAGAAATGACAGATCTCCTTCTCACGAGCTACTGGGACAAATCCGAATCGGCGAAGTCGTACCTCCGCCGATTGCCTGTCGGCAGCCATCAATTCCTGTTTGCCGTGAACGGGAAAAATGAAGGCTTCTTCTTGGTCTGGGACACCTCCAAACAGCCGTCTGCGCTGAATCGCGACGTGTTCCGTGCCATCGTCGAAGAGGCGAAGGCGGCCGGCCTCGCGGCTCGTTATCACGTCTACGCCTCTACCGCTCCCTACACCGGGGCCAGTGTCGAATTTTACAAGATCCCGGATAAAGTGCTCGAGCATATCGGCTTCAGCGCGAAGTCCGACGCCTACAACAACGAGCCGGATGATGTTTGAACTGAAGACGTTCCAAAGCGAGAGTGCCGCACTGATCGCCGACCGGTATACGACCTTTGCCACCCACCCTGACCGCCCCAAGAAAGGAAGTAAGCCACGCCCCTTCTTTCAGGCACTCTCTGCGATCACCGGAGCAGGAAAAACCCCGATCCTCGCTCAAGCTGTGGCGCGGATGCGGCTCGCGATGGAGATTGAGCCGATCGTATTTTGGATGTCGAAGGCCAGGTCTGTGGTCTCCCAGACGTATGGTAATTTTTCATCTGGCGGGAAGTACTTCGATATTCTCGATGGGTTCCAAGTGATCAAGGTGCCCGAGTTAACGCCGTGGAACATTGCCGACGGCTCCACTCCACTCATTGTGATGGCAACGACCGGCTTGTTTAACAATAAGGAGCAGTCCGAAGGCGCGCTCAACATCTACCAACGGGACCAAGACCTCTTTGGCAATCAGTCCCCATGGGAACGCTTGATCGAGCGACAGTCCAACGGGAAACGGCGACCCCTCATTATCGTCTACGACGAAGGTCACAACCTGTCCGAGCAACAGACCGAGATCTTGTCAGAACTTGAACCAGAGGCGTATCTCCTCTCCAGTGCGACCCTCAAGCTTCCTCTGAAGTTCCAGAAGTCGGTCATTCAACACATTCAAACATGGGTGGAAGAGACGGACGCGCCTGACCAGTTCAAGAAACTGAAGGCCACGAATGATCAGGGGCAAACGGAGGCCGAGAGGTTTATCACGACCGTAGTGAATAGCCAACGGGTCGTTCTCTCAGAGCTCGTCAAGAAAGCCATCCAGTTCGACGGCACCACGGCCCCGATGGAGCACTGTCTCGACGACCTCATCAAGCGAATGAAGGTCCTCACGAAAGAAATTCAGGCGCGTTCATTGGGATTTAAGCCCAAAGCCATTTATGTCTGCCGGACGAATATCACCGATGAGGGAGACCGAGATGATGTCCACAAGCCCTTCGCCCAACGACAAGCCCCTCCTATTAAGATCTGGCGCTACCTCGTCGAAGAGAAAGGCATCGATCCTGCCACGGTCGCCATCTATGCGGATCTGAAGTTTGCCGCCGGCACCAAACCGGACGCCGTCAATCTCTTCTCTAAAGGGGAGAACGACTTCGATCAGTTCCGCGCTGGTGACTATCAGCACATTATCTTCAATCTCGGCCTCCAGGAAGGGTGGGACGACCCCGCCTGCTACCTCGCCTACATCGACAAAAGCATGGGCTCCGCTATTCAGGTGGAGCAGATCATCGGACGCGTGCTTCGCCAGTACGGCGCCACCCACTATGACAACCCGCTCCTCAACAGTGCACACTTCTTCCTTCGTGTCGATAAACACACCGTCTTCACCGAGGCCATCTCACATGTGAAACAGAAGCTCGTGGCCGACGGTGCCCCCATTGAGATTACCGACTACTTCACCACCGGAAAGGACTCCTCCAGCGTCATCGAGATGGATCCCAGGGACGTGAAGGCCCCGCTTCACCATGTCTTTGTGGATTCCACTGATGCCGAAAAGAAAATTAAGGAGATCGTCAAGCTCTTCCCGACCTTCGCTGAAGACACGCCCGATACCGTCGCGGAAGCCCATAAGGCCACACACGTGGTGGACCTCACCCATCCCGACGCCCCAGAGTCGGTGAAATGGCGAGCTGACAGCCATACCAACGCCGTCCGGCTGCGCTGGCTCATCACGACGGCCATCCGGTCTCGATCAGGACGCGCGCTCTCCGTCGTCAATCTCAAAGACCCCAAGTTCGACGTCCGCGTCCAGATTCAGAGCCTGGCCGACAAGCAGACCGAGATGCTGGCGCAACAGATCGTCACGGCCTATTTCCAGCATTCCGACCTCGCCTACGAAAGCTCAGAGCCGTTTGTGTTTGGCACGATGCGCGTGCCGAAGAACACCCCCTCGTTTACCCATTCGCTCTATCCGAGATATGGAGGGCTCAATGAACTGGAGCTCCCTATTGCCCAGACCTTAGATCAGGATGGCTGCGTGTGGCACCGCAACTCACCCGCTGGCGGGTTCCATATTCCTCTTCTGTCTGAGGGCGACGGGAGCGCGTTCTACCCGGACTTCATTGCCTGGAAGAAGGGCAAGATCTACTGCATTGACCCCAAAGGAGGTCATTTACTTTCAGATGCCGTGGCGCGGAAGCTGTTTGATATTCAAGAGGACGGAATGAGCAAGGTCTTGGTCAGATTCATTACAAAAGGCCGGCAAAGCAAACTACTTGAAAAACCAGTATCAGGCGGTTTCACTATCTGGAAGATGAAATCAGGCGCCCCCACTCCCATTCACGTGCAAACCATCCAGCAAGCCGTTGCCGAATCGCTTAAATAACTACGCCCCAGCCACGCCAAACCAATGGCGTCCTAGGAGTAGTCTCGCACGCATTCCAGGTTCTCCCCCACCCGCTTTATCCAACTCAGCCAGTCGCGACTGGATCCGGCCGTGACAATCTCCCGCGGCCTCTTGGATCTTAGCCTGCTTGGCCTGACACTCCTGAATCCCAGCCTCCACCATCCCTAATGATCGAAGGATCGCTTATCCTGCTCCCCTTGAAATTGAGACCACCCCTACGACAAGGTCCTGGCGTGGACCGAGGAGGTGGCAATGGCATCAGAATCAGCAGAACCGATTGAACGGTGGACGGCCAAACGGCGCGTGGCGCTGGTGGTCAGCATCTTGAAGGGCGAGACTTCCGTCGCCGAAGCGGCTCGGACGCATGGGCTGACGGTGGCGGAGGTCGAGGACTGGCGGGAGAAGTTTCTGATGGGGGCCGAGAACGCCCTGCGAACACGCCCGAAGGACGAAGAGGCGGTCAAGGACGAGCACATCAAGAAATTGAAACAGAAGATCGGCGACCTGGTTCTGGACAACGATATCTTACGGGAGGCCTTGAAACCGTACCCTTTAGACCGGAAGACATCCGACGCGTGAGAGCCACGCGGCCGGGTGTCTCGGAACGGCGGAGTTGTCGGGTGCTGAACGTGGGCCGTGCCAGCCTGCATCGGCCAGGAGGGCGAGAGGGACGCCGTGCCGCGACGGACCCGTCGTGGACTGAACGGCTCCGCCAATGGATTCAGCAACATCCCACGTTTGGCTATCGACGGTTGTGGGTGTTGTTGCGGTTTCAGGACGGGCTCATCGTGAATCGCAAAGCGGTGTATCGGGTCTTGAAGCAAAAGGGGTGGTTCGTGCATCAACGCGTCTCCACCCCGCGCCCGCGAGTGCGGGGCTGGGTCAGTCGGGCGAGTCGCAGCAACGAACGGTGGGCCATGGACGTGACGCATATTGCCTGCGGCCATGATGGCTGGGCGCATCTCGCCGCCGTCATTGATTGTCACGATCGCGAAGTGATCGGCTACGAGTTGGCCTTGCGCAGTCGGGCCAAAGAGGCGGAACGCGCCGTCGAAGCCGCCTGTCTCCAGCGGTTTGGCACGTTGCGGCCGGTGGGGGCGCCTGTGCTCCGGAGCGATAACGGCCTCATCTTTCAGAGTCGCCGGTTCCGTCAAGCGTGCCGTGACTATCGATTGCAACAGGAGTTCATCACGCCCTACACGCCGGAGCAGAATGGAATCATTGAGCGGTTCTTTCGGAGTCTCAAAGAAGAGTGTGTGTGGCAGCACACATTCCAAACCTTTGAGGAGGCCCGGGGGATTATTCGGGACTGGCTCCAGTGGTACAACCAAGGACGCCCACACAGTGCGTTGGGCTACCGAAGTCCGGTCCAATACCGGGCGCAACAAGCAACCCAGGTGGCTTGATTTCAGGGGAGCACTACACGCTCGACGTGACTTATGCGGCGAAGAGGTCATGTTGTTCCTCCTATTGCTCAGACTGGTTGGCGTTCAATGCGACATAGACGGCCGCCAGACTATGATCGTCCATGGCTTCGTAGTGTGACGTGATGAACTCACGCAGTCCGCTCTTCGTCTTAAGCCGCTTCCGCTTCTCGTAGTCCAACGGGGTGTCGGTCATGAGCGTGTGAACATCCACGTCCTCGGTCTGCCCTAGCCGATGGATACGACCCGTGCGTTGTTCCCAGGTCTTCGCGGTGTGCGGGATATCGTAGTGAATGACGTATTTGCCGCGCTGCACGTTCACCCCACGGCGTCCGACATCACGAACACGTCACCGTCTCCGTCCCCCTTCTGAAACTTCGCCACCTTCTCACCTTTAGACTTGGCCGTATCGCTCCCCGTCAGCGTGATGACATTGTGTCCGGCTTCCTGAAGAGCCTTCGCGATCGCCGCGACGGACTCACGGCTGTGCGAGAACACTAACCCCGGCTTATTGGTCTCTTTGTATCGAGCTGCCTTCTTTAAGACGTCCTGAATCTTGGCATTCTGTTCCACAGGTGCGTGGTTGATCGCCCGGTCCAACGCGGTATCACGAAGGATACCCAGGCTCGACCGGAGCTGCTCCGCCGTGGCGCGTTGCTCATCGTCGGACTTGCCGTCGAATGACCCAGGAGAGAGCCGATTAATCGCTTCCAGGTCCGTCTTCCCGTCCATACTGGCGACGTGGGCCCGTTCGTAGGCGTCCTGCACGGCGGCATACTCTGACCGTTGATGCGGCGTCAGAGCCACCTTGGAGCGAGAGTGCATGATCGTTAATATCGACAACTTGAACCGTAGCCATCGCTTACTTCTTCCCGCCCTTCACCGCTCGCATCCACCCATACGCCCGTAACGCTTTGGCCGGTAGCCCCTTGATCGACGAGCCCTCCGGAACCGACACCACTTCCACCGTGTCATGCCCCTTCGAGCGCAGCCACGACGCGAGGCCGACACCTAATTGCTGGACCATGTGCGCATCTGCCTGAGGAGAACTCATCACGGTCACGATCGAATGCGGCTCGATCGCCACCGTCCCCACAAGCGCCTCAATCTGCCGCTCTGCCGCGACAGACAAGCCCTTCTTCACCCCGTGATCCAGAGCCGCCAACATCGCCTGTTCTCCTAACGACGGCTGTAACGCCGACCGTAGATACCGGGCGCGCTCCAATGCTCCGTGCTTGAGATGTGTCCAAAGCTGCCTCAATGTGTCCATGTGTTCTCCCTCCCTCAACATTCTTTGAACCCGCACCGACGACAGGGGATCCGGCAACTCTGTGGACCTCCGCCAGGCCGCGGTTCCCCGCAGCGCTCACACTGTTCCCGAGGTCCTTGTTCGCCGTCTTCTTCCTTCACAACTCCATCATCATACCCTAATTTACAATTGACAATTAGCACCCTCCGTGCGACAATTTTCTTTATGGAACTCACACAAAAAGACCTCGATTGGATCAAGCGGCTGCATCACGGATCAGTCCATCTCATCTTGATCAACCAAGCCAAGACGCACCTGTCTCACGGCACCCTGTCCGACCTGCGCTATACCCTCCATCACGACGGCGCCTGCCTGGTCTGGGGCGACCCGGACGGCCTGGACGGCGTGTTTGAAGTGCGCACCTGTGAGCACACCGGACTCTGGCTGTGTGGACACCTCTCAGCCCCCGTGGCCGATCAGACCGTGCACCTCCCTAAGAGGCCGAAGGGCCTCCCGAGCCCCTCGTTCCCAGCCACATTGACCTCCTGGGCGATCAACGCATTCAGTCGTCCTAGCGCGCGCGTGTTAGCTATCGGGACGATCAGGCAGGCCGCGCGTGAGGTGTGTCAGGCGTCCGGGCGGCAAGCCGTTGAGCTGGCCACCGTCAATCCATTCGCGAAACCTCCTGAGGGCGGTTGGCCTGGACGGCAGGAGCTCACGGACCCGGACTGTCATGCGCGGTTCGATGCGAAGTGGCGAGAGGATCCGGTCACGGGCTGCCATCTCTGGACAGCCGCGACTGACTCGGATGGCTACGGCCGGTGTAGTGTAGGCGGGCGGCAATACCGGGCGCACAAATACGCCTATGAGCGGGCGTATGGGCCTATTGTGAACCCGTGGCTGCAACTAGGACATGAGTGCGGGCGGGTGAATTGCTGCAACGCGCTCCACGTGCACCTGGAGCCGCAGGATGACAACTTGGATGAAATGTGGCGGGATCGACGAAAGAAGGCGGTTAGCAAGACTGTGGCATCGTAGAGCGCAGCGGCCTGCAATGAGGTTTAGCGCGGCACTGGCAACGGTCTGTCAGTGCCCAGACTCTCCGCCCATACCTGCACGGTCTGGTGGTCGATCACGCGACCAGCGTCGACATCGGCCAACGCCTCACGGGTCAGACGGCGACGCTCCTCTTCGGTGGCTGCTTCATAATCCATCCGCTCATTGACTCCAACAGTGAGGACCGCACCTTCCTGCATCATATGAGTTCCCTCTATTCGTTAGCAATCTGGAAACGCGCACCGCATGCACGCCAGCGCCTTTTTGCCGTGATATGTGCCGGTTACGAGGACTTCTTCGACGCCCTGAATTTGTTCGCTAACAACAGTGCACACAAGCGTCCCGTCGGACTCGTGAGCCTCCGTGTAGTCCCACTCCAACTCCTCTCTTTGATGAGGTGGATCATCCAGCAAGCTCAGTTGTTCCATTCTTTCCTCCCCCTTTACGCCAGCCTGATCGGCATCACCAACGTGCGGTTCTGCTTGACGAGCGGATCCGTTACGAGACACATGCCCAGCGCCCCGTCCTGCCGCAACACCACCGTCTCTCCGCCCAGCGCCGACAGGATCTCCGTCAGATACGCCGCCTAATATCCAGTCTTGAACGGCTCACCAGAATACGAGCCCTCGACCTCTTCTCGCGCCTCCCCATAGTCCGGACTCTAACACGAGAGCACGGCTCCGCCGTCCGTATATTCCACCGTGATCAGCCCATTCCCCGACACCAGCGCCACACGCTTCACTCCTGCCATTAGCTCCTCTCGTGCGATCGTGAGTGCGTTGACCGGATCCTTTTGTGGAACCAGCCGTTGCCAGTTTGGATATTTGCCTTCGATCATGCGCGACGTCAGGCGATAGCCTCCTACCCACGCGTGGAACAGCCGCCCATACGTCACCCCGAGATTCACCGTCTCGACCCCGTCCAGGCGCCGCGCGAGCTGTTGAACCGCTTTCTTTGGCACGATCCCGCTCCACGACATGCCCTCCGGCACCACTCCCGGCCATTCCTCCACGACCAGCCGATGCCCGTCCGTCCCAACCGCCGTCAGCTTCCCGTCCTCCACGTCCAGATAGAGGCCATGCAGCACAAAGCGGGTGTCGTTCTGTCCCACCGCGTAGAGCGTGCGACGAATGATCCCTCGCAGCAGCGCCGCGTCGATCGAGATGTCCGCCGACATATCCGGCTCCGGGCAATCCGGGAACTGACTCGGATCTAGACCCAACAGTTGGAACCGCGCAGACCCAGCCGTGATCGTGCCCCACGCTCTGTCGACCACGAGCTCTAATAGACCAGCAGGCAGCGACTTCACGATGTCGTACAACTTCTTCGTGGGCAAGAGCACGCGTCCTGCATCGATCACCTCTGCCGGCTCGACCATCCGCGACGAGGTCTCATTGTCCGTGGCCGTGAGCGTCAACGCCCCATCCTGTGACTCGATGAGCTCACTGGATAGAGACGAGAGCGCCGTCCCCTCCGACACGCCCACGACCGACTCCAATGCGTGCTCGAGACAGGCTTGATCCATCCGAATATTCATCGTGAACCCTTTCGTTTGTTCTTCTGTGCCTCCGCGACCGCGGCCATCATCGTCATGGTCCGCATGTACCGCTTCAGCGCTTGCGCATTCACCCCAGCCAACGCTGCCACGTCATTCAGGATCATGCGACGCCCCCGATACCGCACCCAGACGTTATCCCGCCGATTGCGCGACTGTTCCGCGTACGTCTGCCACTCACAGTTCTGCTTGTAATACCCCTTGGACTGATCGATTCGCCCGATCGACTTCCCCTTCGGACGCCGCCCCATGTCGGCGTAAAAATTCTCAAACCTCAAGACCCACCGACGACAGACCGGCACAGACAGATAGTAGAGACTCGGACGACGGCCGATATAGCCACACCGCGAGAGCATCGACTGGTAGCTACAATACGTCCCATCACGACTCAGACCATGCCGCTGATTCCGGTGCTGTAGACAGTGCGTGCTCCCGCCGCGCCAAAGGTTGTCCTGGAGCACGGAGACGGGCGTGCGATTCCCTTTTGGGCACTTCAAACACTCGCACCACCAGCACCGCTGACTGCAGCGCACGGGCGCCGGTCCCAGCACGCGCCAGTATCCGAAGCGTTGTCCGATCGTGATAGGAGGATGCGGTTTCATAGGGCCAGTATCGAGGCAAACCCCGATACCGGCCAGAAACAGGCGTGAGCGTTGAGAGGGTTGGACGGAAAATTACGGTGTGCGGTCTCGTTCGGCGGTTTCTGGCTCCGGACGGTCCTCGGTCTGTGGTGAGGCTTGATCGCCAGAGTCAGACGCGGCTGCCTGTTGACCGCCTTGCGATTGGTCTGTGTCGTCGGTATTGGCAGAAGCGCCGTTCGTACCGCCGTTGAGTAGAGCGTGTTGCTGTTGTTGCGCGGCCGCGCGCTCCTGTTGTTCCTGTTGCAGCCGTTGCGTATAAATGCTTTGCAATGATGGATTGAGCGGGGCGTCTTCCCAGGGCTGGTTCAACACCTCGATGCCCATACGCTCCTTGAGTTGCTTGACGCTCGCCGTCAGCTTCCAGGACTCGTGGTCCCACTCGTTGTCTGCCGGGCGGATCCCGTTGAACCGCATCACATAGTCCGGATCGATCCGGGCCAACAGGCCGTTCGTATACGTGTCCTCGATGAGAGTCATCGCGGGCTCAAGGCCGGTGTCCCGCGAATCTGCCAGCGCTTCCGTGCGATCACTCCCCGAGAGCGATCCCTTCCCGGCCGAGAAGCTTTCACTATTAAGTTCGACCGGATCCATCCCATAAATCAGAGCGATCATCGCCGTGAGCCACACCGTCCAGCGCGAGAAATACATCTCGTCGAACTCGACCCCAAATTTCGTGAATTCTGCGCCGCCCTCCTTCGTATCAGAGAACATCACAGGCAGGGCCCACTGATTGTTGACGCCCTTCACCATCGCATTCCACTGGCGTTTAAACGCGTTCGACTGCTTCACATCGTAGGAACCGATGACCGTCAACAAACCCTTCGGAATGGCGTTTTTATCGAACCCGCTCAAGTTGTACGTCATCGCATTGAGCCAGCCCGTCGCGATCTTCACGAGCATCTCTGGCGGCGCGTAGCCGTAGCCCCCGCATCGAACGTCGGATCGCGGATCCAAGAGCGTATAGACGAGATCGTTGTAGCCATAGGTCGTCTGCGGGATGCCGTTCACCACCTGCACCGCCATCACCTGATCATCCCCATCGTAGCCCTGTTCAGAAGCGAGATTGACCGTGGACGCATCGATCGTGTTAAACCCATCAATCATTCGGCCGTTGCGCGTGTTGACCGTCTCGATCGCCCAGCATCCGTACGTGAGCAAATCCCGTACACCCTTCGAGACCGTCGCCGTCATCGGCTCACGGCCCAGGCGTGCTATTCTGATCGGGTTGCGCTCCCAGCCGGAATGCAGCGCGAATTGCTCCAACGCCATCTCTTCTTTGTCGCGGTTCCCCTGGCCCGGATTGCGATCGTCAGACCGGCGCACCTCGAAATACAGATCACGCCCGCGCTCCCAGGTTCGGAGGAACCGTGAGATCTGTCGCTGACGACGGAGAATGACGCCCTGGGTAACTGGCGTATTTTCGACGAGCAAGCGTAGATGATCGAACCCAAACATGCCCGGACGCTCCCAATACCCGCCCGCCATGCAGTTGCCTGACAGTTCATCGACAATGACGGATTTGGGCTCACGAGGAGATTTCGGACTAACGAGGCGTGGTTGGAGTTGCGTCGCCTTCGCGAATTGCTCGTCCGCCTGCCACTCAAGCACGTCGTCACGAATCATGGCCATGTCGGCCTGCGACGGCAATTCAGAGGAGGTCGGCGCGTAGATCTTTTCGAGTTCAGCCCTGGCCTGCAGGCGTTCAGACTACGGCGCGGCTGGATCATGAGCAAAGAAGTGCAGCTGTTCTGGTTGCATGCGTATCCTCTATGGGCGTAGGTGTGTCCCAAATAGATGATACCCTGATAGGAGGTTGCTAATTAGCGTGGAAAGAGAAACAGGACGCCGGGCGGACTAGCCGCCCGACTCCTGGATGCGTCGAAGTAAAATCGCGACGGTGGGACTGATCTTGCGCCGGCCGTGCTCCCAGTGCGAGACAGCTACCACTCCTACGCCGAGTTTCTGGCCCATCGCGAGCTGTGTGAGTCTGAGGCCGTTTCTGATCGTGACAAACTCCTGTGGTGTCATCGCTCCTCGCTTCTCCTGTGTCGTTCGTTTGCGCTTCATATCGCCCCTTACATCACCGGCTTCTTCTTACCAGCGTCAAGAGCCACATAGACGCGCTGCCCGGCCTCCGTCCGACCGCCCCGCACCTCGATCACGAGCCCAAACAATCCCTCGAGCGTAGAGAGAAGCGCCTTCGCCCGCTTCGCCCGCCAGGTATCTGGAGCGGCGGCGTCATCTTCCATGACGCTCCCCAGGAAATCCTGACAAATCGACGTGAGTTGATGACCAGGGTCCAGACTACCCGTCATCTGTTCCGCCAGCCCGCGCGCCCGCGTGATCGTCTCGGCCTGATCGGGATTCAAGAAAAACGTCACCGGATTCCGGACAGATGGCTCCGGCGCGCTCGCCACGCCAGTTCCCCCTCCGATCGACCCACCGGCACGGACCTGGTTCACATAGTCGTTGAATTGCGCGGTCGGCAAGGTCTTGGCTTTCTCGATGATCTCTTTCTGCCGCGGCGCCAGTTTGCCTTGTTTGGCCAGGCTGATCAAGGGCTTGGCTTTCGTCCATCCAATCTCTGCCAGCACTTCGCGCGGGATCTTCTGCTCCTCGACCAGCGTCGCCTCGAGTTGCACGAACACCCGCGCCGTCTCAGGATGCAGATCCGTGTCACCCGTCGCCCAGCTCTCAAATGAGTCGTACCCCCAGCCCATATAGAGCCGGTTCTTCTGCACGACCCGAAACAGCTGCGCGAGCCTGAGGAATTTAGCGCTGATCTCGTGGGAGAGCGTCTTGATCTCGTCCCGAATCGCCTCCGGGCGCTGTGGATTGACCTCGATGACCTCCCCACGCTGCGTGATGACCTCAACCGTCGGTCGCTGTTGAATGCTTGTCTCCATGATTAATACTCCTGTGGTGTGAGAATGGTCGTCATGCGCCGGTCCGGCGAGGTAATAATCCAGATCTTGCCCTCGTCCATCACCCGGTGGGAGCTCATGATCTGCCCGCCCCGCCCAATCGCGTCTTCGTTCGCCTGCGTATCCTCCGCCGGCATGTCGCCCCAGTCGCCGGTCATATGTTTGTGCAAATAGATCGTCACCGCCTTGTCCGCCATTCCGTGTCCGCTCCGAATGAGCTTTGAAGCCCCTTCTGTCACGACCACCGCACCCGTGTTAAATAACCCCTGCATAGCTCACTCCTTTCTTTTTGGCTCCTCTATCAACACTCTGTTTCCGCCCGTTGTTTGTGCTGCCATTCGGCATCCGCTATTGCGGACGCCACGGCGCGGTCGAACGGCTCCCATTGCTGCCGGCATCCCCAGTAGTCATCCAGACACTCGTGCATCATGTCGATCCGCTCTGGCAGGAACAGCACCATGCCGACGACGTGCGGGTGTTTCTGCGCGTAGACTGCGACGACACCGTAATCTATCCGAATCGGCTCTACCCAGATTTGATACTCACCCACCTTCCACGGCTCAGGAGTGGGTATGACAGGGATATTGTTGCCATCGAAGATGTCCATGCCTCTCGACTCCATTTCGTTTCGCCGCCCGACGCTCACGCTTCCGTGCCGCCTCACAGTTCCGACACTGTGCATGCAGCCCACGTGGGCCGTTCGGATTGAACCGATAATCCCGTAGCCCCTTCCATTTTTCACAGTGCGAGCACCGCTTCTCCTCGACCCCGTTGTTCACCCTGAACGCCGATCCATTCCCACCCCACCGTGCCGCCTGCCAGCCGCGCTTCCAGCGCATCATGATTATCCAGCCCAGGCGCCAGCCCCCAAGAGCGGGGAGACTTTTCGTCACGCACAAACAGGATCCCATCCAGCGTGACCATCGGCCGAGGCGTGAGACTCACGATCACTCCGTCCCGCACTGCCTCTTCGACCGTTTTAACCATTCCACATTTCAGGCTCTGCCCCTCCTTTTCCGCCTGCGCGGCTGTCAATACCCGATTACTCCACGTACGCCGGCCGACTTCGCCTCCCGCTCCTCCCCTGCCAACTCTTTCTCCTGGAATTCCTCAAATGCCCGCTTCGTCATGCTCATGATCGCGCCCTTTCCTCATGTTATCCGTTCTGTCCCCATCCCCACTGACGTGTCGAACCCACAGACCTACTCCGCGAACCACGTCCCATCGATCAACTCGAATCCCTGGTGCGACTCGAGGTGCGACGCGAACCGGTGATCCGTCTCATCCACCAGCACGAATACTCCGTAGACCCCGTTCTGGCGACGACCCTCCTGACAGAGTTCCCAAACACGCTCCGGAGTGCAGCCCTCCATCCACTCAGCCGCGTCCATATAGGCCGCCTCAGGCGTGCTCCCCACCCCGAACACCGCCACCCCGTCCTGAATCACTCCGTACCGGATCGCCTCTTTCGTCATCGTCTCGCTCATCAGGTCTCTCCTGGTGTGGCGTCGGCGACAGTGCCCACGCGTCATAATGTAAGCCTAACACTGTTAGGTCTCCGTGTCAAGGAGAGAGAGTGTCCCTGGCCACACTTTTTACAGCATGGCCGGTCGGTACGGTGGGACATGATCAGATAGGGAGAGATGCGTAGGTCTCGTATCGGCAGGCATCGTCCCAGCGCCCTGCGGTGAGATACGACGCGATCAGATGAGAGACGGACAGATCGCCGGTCGGCACGCCGATGAGCAAATCTGGCTCGATCAGATCGATGGATCGCTCACTTACGTGCTCATCACTAGATGCAACCATGTCGGTGCGCACAATCTTAATCACGCGCCCTCCGGCCGCCCGGATGCCATCCACTTCGTTGGCAAAGCGGGGATCAGGAATCAAGACACGATCATGCCCCTGAATATTCCGCATCAGCGTATCGACCCAGTAGCTATCACACACCCGCCGAACATACTCCGTCCCGAAATACTGCAGGATCCGGCGCGGTGTGTGGGCCACTAGGCCGGCCGGTAGGATCACAAGGCCGGTTTGCTCCGACATGGCGTCCAGATAGTCGTCCATCACGACCGGCTCGGGTAGCGCGCCTCTTTCAATACAGGATCGGCCCACGTTTCCAGAGGAATCCCCCAGATCCGCGTCGCCATCTCCTTGAGTACCCGCGCAAAATGATCAATGTGGTATGTGCCACCCGACGCGGCCTGCAACATGTGCGCGAATGTGTCTTTCCCGTGCCCCTTCTTCCCTGTAATCCCAATAATCTCCTGCCCCATGCCCCACCTCCACGTGCTCTCCCTGTCCTCACGTAGAGTCCGGTGGTTATGTGCTCCCTCTACCGCTACCGCTCTGGCTCCTCGTAGTCCTCACACGCCGCATTGCTGCCCTTTGTGAACCATCCGTGGACGCCGCATTGCTCGGTCTCGCTCGACCACTGCACGCACCCGCTTCAACGCCCGGCGATCGGATAATGCGCCCGGACCGCCATCGGCAGCCGGACAATCACGCCATCGATCTCCGCATTCGGATCCACGAGCCCCATCTCTCTGGCCGCGTGGATATAGGCCGCATTCTGCAAATACATATCCGCGTGAAAGCTCTTGCTCGACTTCCAGTCCCCCAGCGTGATCCGTCCATACGCCTGCACCATCCCGAGCCAGTCCATCGTTCCCGCGTATACATACTGGTAGGACACCAAGCGCACCTCGGCCCCGAGCATGTGAATCTCGTTCTCGAGCCGTCAGGCAAAGTATTGATCCCGTGCCAGCTCCCCGCCCGGTGGCAACGGCGGCTCCACGACATCGACCGGCAACCCCATCTCCAACCGGTTCTGGTATTCGAGATACTCGTGCAGCGCCGTGCCCCAGTCCGCCGCTTGCTGGGTATAGATCTCGTGGTAATATTTCTTCCCGAACTGGGCCTTCACCCACCGCATAAAGTCCGTCGGATGAACCCGTTCAGCCGGCAATTGCTCGTAGATGGTCTGGACCTTCGTCAGAATGTCCTGACGCTCCAACTTGGCTGCCCAGTTCTTCAGAAACGGCTTGTCGATAATATTCGAGACGTTCGTCAGCTCGTGAAGAGCTTCCCGCCCGGCTCGCGGTAATGGCGCCCGTGCGGATGGGTATCCACACGCTCCAAGACTGGCATCCGAGAGAGATCAATCATGGGCGCAGGATCCACTCTTCCATTTCTTTGGCCAGCTCGAACACGTTGAACTTGTCCGCTTGCTGCGGGGCGTAATACACGGACGCCGACTGAATCGCCGCCTGACGAACCATCACCCGAGTCGGACTCGGCCCAGCCACCACCACGGGCGCGTTCACCACGGCCACCGGAGTGGCCTGCGGGGCCGGCGTCGCTACAGGTGTCGGAGCGGCAGCCTTCTGCACAGGAGGAGCCGTCGGAGAAGCCACCGGTGAAGCCGGAGCCTTCGTAGGCCCGTCGCTCTTCGCCGCAGCCGAAGGCGCCTGCTCACAGAGCTTCATCGCGGCTTCGTAGTGCTCAACCGGCACCATCCAGGCTTTCTCTTTCCCGTCCCAGACTCCCCCCAACTTCTTGATCTTCTCCCGGACCTGATAGCTCCCGGGATGATCCACTTTCTTTGTCGATGTCTGTCCCATGCGTCCTCCCGTCCAATCCGTTAATCCGCTAATTCCGACGTCGCGCACCCCGCCGCCTTCTCCGCATAATGGAGCAAGAACGGCGGAGGCACCGTGGCCACCTTGATCGTCTTCGCTCGACCGCGCGTATCCGTCCACTGACCCTCAGCACACCTGACCACGTAGCCGTCCCCATCAGGCCCGCTCTTGATCCGGCAATGCGCGCAGTCCAGGCACGTCACAGGACGCTTGACCGCGGTCTTTTTTGTAGACGCCTTAGCAACCAACGTCGACATGGTCCCCTCCCTCAATGGCCAAGTCAGCCGCGGCTGTCTTTATTTTCTTAGTGGCCTTCCCCTTCTTTCGTCCCTTTGGGCTCGTCTTCAGACCGAGCGCGACACACGCCTCTCTCCAACTGCCCCAGCGCGTAATGACGGCCTGGACCGAATAGCTCCCGTGCTCCCGATACTTATTCGATGTCAGCCGTCCTGCCACGCTATGCGACTGCGCCACCTGTGTGAGGTCCGCCGTCAGTTGTTCTTCTGTGATCCGCGTGCTCATTCCTCGTCCTCCCTGTTCCCAAACACATCCTCTCGCCACGTCCCGTCCAGATTCTTCGACACCCCCACCCTCCGGTATTCCGGATATTCTTTTGCCGCCACCCTGATCTTCACTTAAGCGTCGTCCTCCCAGAACGGCTTCCGGGACTCCCCGACCACACCAGTCTCTTTGTCCGTCCGCTTCGACTTGCGCTGCGCCTTTACTTCGTAGAACACGACCACCTTGGTTCCGTCGGTCTCACACACAACGCAGCGGAAATCCGGGGTGTACCGACAGTCGTCCGACAGCCGCACGGTCCAATTCTCGAATTCCCACTTAATCACCGCCCCCGCGTCCATGCGGGCATCCAGTTCCTTCGCAAACGCGTCCTCGGCCCTATTCATCGTCCCTGGGATATGCCGGGTCTTTTTGACGCTCACCAGTCCCACCGTCCACTTGCTGGACCGCGCGAACCGTTTAAATCCCGATGGCAACGCCATAATCGTCAACCCCTAATTACCTGCCTAAACCCGCTTCTACGCCGTCCAACCCTCAACCCAACCCGACCTATGCGTATTCGCTCTACTCATCACCTGCGCCCGGCTCACCACGTATTCCGGCCCTTCCTGCGTGATCAGGTCGAGAGCGGCGACTACTCCGTCCCGCCCACTTTAGTACTCGTCTCCGCGGGGAGCCACAGATTGTGTCCGAACTCTTTCTCACAGGCCATGAGATAGGCCCCCACTGAATGTGTCATGCCAGCGCGAGCCGCATGTTTTTCCAGCCGCTGCACTGTTCGCGGAGGCATCGGGATCACTACGTCGATCAATTTTGACTTCCGACTCTTTGTTGCGCACTTGGTTGCCTTGTTTGATTTCGCTTGTTGAGCCATCGCCCCTCCCTGTGTTACACGGAATCGTCTCATGAAACTGCCGACACGTCGTCTAACCGTCCGCACGGTTGTGAGCGTTGGACGGAAAATTACTCCGCCGACTGCACGACTTGTTTTTCGAGATACGCAATCACGGCGAAGCGCGGAACCCGGACTGAGCCGCGGATCATCAGCGCGGGCAATGTTTGCTCTTGGATCAGGCTGTAGATCGTCGAACGTGACACGTCGAACAGATCAGCCAGATCGAGCGGGTTAAAAAATTTCTGATCAGGAATCTCGCACAGGGCAACGATGGACTCTGGAGTGGGGTGGGTTTCAGTAAACATGACGACCTCCGATAATCTGGAGGCCGGGGGACGAACCCTCGCGGCCGGTAGTCCCTGTTCCCCAACGGGGCCGGGTGATGGAATATCTACAGCGGCGGCACTGATCGACTAGGCGAGTGCGGGGCCGGGGCGAGAGACAGCTGCTCGGACGGGGTCAACGGTTTCGCCGGCGGCACGACGATCGGCGACGTGCGAGGAATCGGAGGCTTACTGGTCGACTGGGCCCACTGCCCGCTCCCCGCTGGGGTCGGAGGCAACGGCGTCGGGGCGCTCGCCTTCTCCTGATTCGCTTCGAATGGCACAAAACGCATGTACTTACCCTGAAACCGGGCCTCCACGTAAATATCTCCGATATCATTGCGATTTTTCCTGATCCACAGCTGGCAACATCCCGGCCGCACAATGGGCCCACGCTCCGGATCCATGTTCGGAGCCGGATGATGCGGCATCACGACGATATCCGCGTCTTGTTCGATCGATCCGCTCTCCCGCAAGTCACGGAGTTCTGGAATACCGTCCTCACGGTTCTCCACGGCTCGAGAGAGCTGCGACAGCAAGACCACAGGGATCTTGAGTCGCTTAGCGAGCAGTTTCATACCACGGGTAATCTCCTCCACCTCGTGACGCCGGCTCTCGGCACGCTCCTCGGTCTGCAAGAGCTGCAGGTAGTCGATGATCAACACGTCCAGTTTCCCCTGCATTTTGAGGGTATGCGCCCAGGCCTGCACGCCTTCCATCGTGCGGATATTTTCATTCACTTCGATCGACAACTCCGCGATCACTTTGGCCGCGTCGGCGAAACGCTGCCATTCGTCGCAGCTCAGATTGCGACGGCGGAGGAGTCCAAAATCGACGACGCCTTCTGCGCACATCATGCGGTCAGACAGCTCAATCGGCGACATTTCCATCGTCACCACAGCCGCGCGCTTGCCGCGTCGACAGGCCGTTCTCGCGATCTGCATTGCCAGTACAGTTTTCCCCTTGCCCGGGCGAGCGGCCACGATTGCGAGCTCGCCTTCTCGGAGCCCGCCGGCGAGAGCGTCGTCCAACGCAGCCAGGCCGGTGCCCGTGACCGACACGGCCTCTTTCGACAGAGCTCGGCGAGCGGCCTCTTCGACGCACTCACGCCAAGTGAGTTGCCGTGAGTCGTTTTGGATCGCTGCCAACACCGCTGACTGGGCCTGATCCGTTAACTCACTGACCGTATTTTCTTTCGAGAAGGCCAGCTCCAACACCGCCGTGATCGAACGGATCAAATTCCGACGCACGGCATGATCGCGCACGATCGTCGCATGTTCGCGGACATGTCCCGACAACAGGGCGGCCCGCGCAATTGATTGCACAGACGCGGCGCCTCCGGCCTCTCCCAGCGTGCCGCGTTCCGTCAACACGTGGGTCAGGGTGAGCTCATCGATCGCCGTGCCAGAGGCCATCATACCGCGCATCGTCTCCAAGATCAGCGCGTGGCTCGCTTGATAAAAATCGTGCTCGTTCACCACGTCGACCACGACAGAGAACAGCACGTTGTCACGAATAAGCGCACTCAACACTGATCGTTCAGCCGCGAGATCGTGCGGCAATTCGCGTGTATAGCTCACAGCACACCTCCCGCTTGGTTCGGACTCACGCGTACGAGATGCCCAAGTCCCAGACCGCCAAGGGTCTGCGCAATGTCCGTCGGGCAAGGTCCACGATCGCCGCTCGGCGGCGTGTCCTCAGTATCAGTCACTACCTGTGATGACGGCGCCGGACGACGGACAGCCGGCGATCCCCCGAACGGTCGCTTGCCATTCAGCTTGGCCCAGTCGCCAGCAATAGCGTTCATAAACGCCTGGTCCCAGTTCACGTATTCCGCTCCGTTTGCAATCGCATAACCACGAAAATGTTTCAGTCGTTCTTCTAGGCGATCGTACCCAACGCCCGCTTTCGCTCGTTCTTCGGTAGCCCATCGCTTCACGCGCTCACTGACTCCGAAGTCCTCAGGCATTGAGAACTTTTGTTTCCGCTTCCGCTTCCGCTTCCGCTTCCGCTTCCCCTTCGTCGAGATCGCCCCCCCAGCCTGATGATCGTCCATCACGTCAACGCCACCGAGAGAAGCGTTGTGGTTAGTCACACCAGATCCGGGCTCCGATGTCGATTCGACTACCCCACTCGCCTGTTGTTTTGTGTTGATCGTAAGAGAGAGATTATCGGACTCGATCGTGCGCGATTTCGACTCGACGTCAGAAGCAGACTCAGAAGACTGATCGGCAGACACCGCCCCCTTAGGGGGGCTTAGGGGGTCTACTGCTACTGTTACTGCTACTGATACTGCTACTGGCTTCGGAGGGACTCCCAAGCCCCTTCGAAGTCCCATCAAAGGCGCTTCCATTCCTGCTTGAAAAATCGCCTCAGATGGCAGCACAAACCGCACTCGGTAATCATCGTAAAAATCGAGAAAGAATGGGGACTTACGTAATGTCTTGAGGAGATTGATCACGCCTTTGTGGCGCTTGTCGGAGGGGTTCAGCGACTCTCCAATCTGGATGCGCGCCATATTTTTCACATAGACGTGTCCAGAGGAGCGTTCGTAGGTGGCGAAATCCGCTTCGGAGAGGCTTTGAAGTCCCTTCGAAGCCCCTTCTTCCGTGAGCCCAGTTTCGTAGCATATAGTCGGCAATCCTATGTAGTAGAGTCCGATCATATTGGAGCTGGGACACGAGATCAGATGGTGCGCGAGCACTTGTGCTTCAAGGTGTCCGCGGAGCATACGTCCGGTCGCGCCTACCCAGAACGTCGGCTCCGTTTTTCCGTATAATTTCACAGCGTCCTCCCTTTCCTCTTGGCGGGTCGGCCTTACCGGCCGGCGTTCTCGTTGGTGAGCTTGATGAGCTTGTTGGTTGGCCGGACGGGACGTACGACCATCAGGTTGTTATCTCGATTGATCGATTCGACCTTCCACCACCACCCCAGACTCGGGAATTCGAGACCGACATGGACATCAGGCGGGGTGATCGTTTGCGTGGTAGGGATATGTTTCTGCGGTTTGGCGGCAATAAGAGTAGTCATAAATGCGAGTCCTCCCAGACTTCGTTGACAATACGAGCCAACGTTCGACGATACAGTGAAATGGAATTGCTAATTACCTACAGCGATGCGACTAGGCGCAGGTGTAGGTAGGAGGACCGCGAAGGGCGTGGAATTGCTGTAGGAGAAGTGTGCGCGCAAGGAACTGATCGATACGCTGGATAACACGAGTCGTAGACGTGCAAAGAGGCAGAAGAACGAGCGCGACAATATCGCGCACCAGCACCGTAAACAGCTCAGCGCCGACGTTGGTGATCGTCTGAACGAGCCAACGACCAATAGGCAGCAGCATTACGTCGGCACAGTGTGCAGGGAGTTGATCGTACCCTTGGAGACCCATACAGCGCCGGAGCCATCGTGGGCGCCAATATGTCATCAGTGAGAGTTCTGCCACGGCGCAGACAAATGACAGGAATGCAAAGAGTGAATCATCCTTGGCGATACAGACCGACGCGTAGATCATAGCCAGCGTGGTTAAGAAGAAGATGAATCTGGCTGTTTTGAAGTCTCTAGGCATCTTCATGGTCTATGCTGCATCCTGAGCTACATCCTCACCTGCCGACTCTGTCGTGATCGTACTAACCGGAGACACCCGCGACTGACTCTGTGTGCGCCGATTGTCTTCAATGGTCGGATCGACGTGATTGCCACAGCACGGACAATTCCACGACCAAGAGAGAAACGCCTCTTCAGCTTCCTGTGTATTAAAATTGGTATTGGCGTAATGCCGACCGTGGATCATCATCGATCCGCACCCTGCACTGCTGTTTGATTTAATGAGACACAGCATAAAAAATCTCCCGTTCTTCCTTCCATGCTACCTATGCACTCTGTGCCGTCCACATGGTGCATGGTACAATTTTCATAATCGTGCAGTCAAGAAAATTTTTTATTGCGTCCATATTGCCTGTGTGATACTTGGAAGGCACATATCCCACAGGCGCGAAAGGGGGTTCCCACTTGAGTAATCATCCGACCAGTCCTATTGATAGTTCGTCCGTGACTCATCTCGGCTCCGCAACTGTAGACATGTCCACGGCGACCATCCGAATCGTCCCCAAAACAACCGATCGCCATCGTGGGGTGAAATACACGCTCCATGTGCCGACCGAGCTCGATGATCGGCTCGCGAATCTGAAGCCCGAACCTATGCCGCGCACGCGCATGGTGCTCATTGCTCTGAAACACTATCTTGACGACTGTCGGGCCTATGGGATAGATGCTCGCACGCTACTACCTCGGACACCACCACGACCACACGTTCCAACGCCGGATGAAATTATGGATAAGGAGGATGAGCATGAAAAAAGCCGCTCATAACAAGCTCAAGAACACGCCGTGGGGGCGCGCCCTTGAGTCTCTCCGTGAAGAGACGGGATTGACCAGGGCAGACGTCTCACGGAGAACAGGTGTGTTGAAAGATCAGTACTACCGAGCGTGTAAAGGTAAGTTCGGGCCGAGTGTGATGGTCGTCGATAGATGGCTACACGGCCTTGGATATACCTGGGACGATTGGGCCCAGGCCTTCGAGGGTGAGGTCGACCGCAAATTAGCAACCCCCAAGCGTGAACCGAGGCGCGCTCGATAGCCGTTACTACCCGTTTCTGCATCACTCCCCTGCTACACTTTGAGGGCTCATCGCCCGCTGTTCATGACGGACGGTCGTCCGATTGGACCCGTCTGTCGCCGGCGAGCTCCCTCACCCACCTCATCAGTAAAGGAGGCGCTATGCCTCACGAATCGTCCGTCTCTCCGGTCCAACATCTCACGGCTCCGCAACTCGCGGTCCGTCTCAATTTGACTCCTGATCATCTCAGGCGTGCCGTGCTCGGCCAGCCAGGAGGGATCCCCGGAATCAAATTAGGAAAAGGGCCGCGTTCTCGCTGGCGCATTCAGGTCAGCGACGTCGAGCGGTGGGAGAAGGATCGGACGGTGTGTTACGATGCCGCCCCACAGCGGCGGAGACACTAAGAGACGGGCTCTGGTCCGGCGGATCCTCGAGACCGCCGGGCCTCCCCTTCCTCATGGAGCAACACGATGAAGCACACGAAGAGTAAGAGCGTGCGTGGCGGACAGATTGAAAACATCGGGCCAAAGCGCCAGTTGATCACGTGGAACCAAGGGCGTCGCGGGAAAAATATCCGACGCATCGTGCATGGCACGCGTGAGACCGCGGAGAAAGTGCTGCAGAAAATTCGAGAGGACTTTTACGGCGGGACCTACGGGATTCGGGTGGAGCAAGACACCACGGTCGAGGACCTGGTGCGCTTGGTCGTGGAGGACTACGCGAACAATGCCTACAAAGACCAGCGCGGCGCCCGTTTCCTGAAACAGTTTTGGACTAACTCTGCAGGCAAGCTCCGCGCGGACGCGATCGACGCCCACCAACTGTCGCAGTGGGCGAACGAGTGGCGTGCCGAAGGCCTCTCACCCGCCCGCTGTAATCGCCGCATGGCCTTTGTGCTGCGCGGCTATCGCCTGGCGAAAGCGCGGGGGCTCGTGCATGACGTGCCGGGATGGACCGCACTCAAAGAAGCGCCGCCGCGGAGCGGAACGCGGACGTGGGAAGAATTTCTCGCGGTCCGCGGGCTCCTCCCGCCCCACGCACGGGTCGCCGTCACCATTGAATATTGGCTCGGCACGCGGTCCGGAGAAACCCTCTTACTCGAATGGTCGCAGGTCCGATTTAATCATGCTCAACAACTAGTCGAGATCCGACTTGAGGCGACCGACACCAAAACGTCGGAACCCCGCGCCGCCATCATCGACGGAGATCTCTATGAGGTCCTGCGCGAGTGGCAGATCTACACCACACAGGCCTATCCCACCTGTCAGACGGTCTGTCATTACCGGGGGCGTGCGATTCGGAGGATCAAAACCGCCTGGCAGAAGGCCGCGGTCAAAGCGGGGCTGGGATACTGGGCGAACCCGGACGGGAGATGGGTCGGCAACAAGAAATATCGCGGCGCGTTGATCCACGACTTCCGGCGCACGGCCGTCAGCAATATGGAGGACGCCGGCATTCCACGCAAGGTCGCTATGGCCATCTCCGGGCACAAAACCGACAGCGTGTATCGACGCTATCATATCGTGCGCAAGGCCGATCTTGTGGAAGCGGGCCGGCGGCTCGTGGCGCATCACCGACGGGAGCACGGGACGACACCCCCCACTCCAGAGGGTTCCGAAGAACAAGTGTTCAGCAACTGTTCACCGACATCACAGAATAGACCAGAACAGCCCGTATCTCGCCGGACCGGAGCTCCCCCCTCAAAACGACGAAACGCCGCTCCTAGAGCGGCAAAATAGGCCACTGGCGCGGGAGTTGCTGTGAGCGGGAAATTCGCAGAGCAGCGGACTCATAAGCCGCGGGTCTCCCGTTCAATCCGGGACACCGCCACCAATCCTCCCCTTCCATTTATCAAGAATCCTCAACAGTTCTATAGATTCTAACTTCACACGAGAACGTCATTGCAAATTGGCTTCCGACCTGGATCGATCAAAACAACCGGCCCGACCGTTCGGTTGTCATTCCGTCGACACCCGGACGTCGATTGCATAACTACTGACGACCCTCTGTGCGCCTCAAATAGACAACTGCCGCTCCATTCCATGGAGGAGCGAACAAACGCAAGCCATTGCCCTGCACCTCGGCGGCATTTGTTGTCGTGCCATCAGCCGGATTAAAAAACTGCACACTGTATTGGCCAGTCCATGAAGAGAGGTCAATATACGTTCTCCCCGCACTCGGCAAGTACATCAAGAACTCGGAGCCGTCGGGATTGTAGAGGCAGTAGCCGAACTCGCAGATGGATCTGCCGGTTTCC
>LNFM01002261.1_pt1 | contig 40713 bp, 34 predicted proteins | sample 596031 | NCBI WGS metagenome assembly LNFM01 (sample SAMN04254537, study PRJNA301005) | activated carbon metagenome | isolation source: dual media filters at the Ann Arbor, Michigan drinking water treatment plant | place: USA: Ann Arbor | reverse complement strand
CCCGGCGATAAGGGCAATCGCGTCCGCTTAAAAATACGCGGACACCATCGCCCTTAATGCTGGAGTTCGGAAGGTGACTTGGCTGGACGCTTACCAACCAGAAAGATAAAAATAGCACTAGCATCAAAAACCTACAGGCATAAAAAAATCCAGTCACCGTTAAGTGGCTGGATTTTCTAGGGTTTTTTGGTCGGGACGGAGTGATTCGAACACTCGACCCCTTGCACCCCATGCGCTTATTTGGTGGATTCCCATAGTTCCTATCGGACACTGCTGGACAGGCTTATGCCTAGTAAATACGGGCCCTACAGGCTACTCTCTCATCCTATAGCGTCCAATACCGTCCACCACCAGCCAAGCATTTTGGTGGCACAAAAGTGGCACAAAATTCGGGCGCGAGGAATTTTACTAGGGGTAGAGAGTGTCCAAGATAACGATCAAGCAATTGGAGGCACTGACAGCGCAAGATGACGGTAAGGTCTTCCGCGAGGATGGAGGATTGGTTGCCGAGGTGCGCGTCGGTGTCCGCGGAATCACGGTTCAGTTCAGCTATGAATTCAAGCTGGATGGAGCGCGAACCAGGAAGCGCTTGGGTAGCTGGCCGAAGAAAAGCTTGGCGCAAATTCGGTCTGAGCGGGACGAAGCCCGGGTACTCGTCACCAAAGGCCTGCACCCTACCCTTGCCGCCAAAGCAGCACGGATCGAGGCGCAAGCGGCAATCGCCACCACTATTGCTGAGGCAGAGCGTGAAGCCGCAGAAAACAAGACAGTGGCCGATCTCTTTGATGAGTGGATACGTGACGGCGTCTCCCGCCAGGACGGCAATGCCGAGCTGATCCGCAGCTTCAAGAAGGACGTCCTTCCACTCATTGGCAAGAGGCCGCTACGCAATCTCACAGAGAAGGATCTGCTCACCGTCCTGCGCTCAGTCAAATCTCGCGGCCTAAATCGCACCGTCGTTATCCGCAGCAAGGACATCGGCCAGATGCTGCGCTGGGCCGAGAAACGCAAACCATGGCGTGGCCTCATGACTGACGGCAATCCAGCCGACCTGATAGACGTCAACAAGTTGCTCGACCATGACTACGAAGAACAGCGGGATCGACTGCTCTCCCCTGACGAGATTCGAGAACTGCGTGACATCTTCGAACGCCTGGAGAAAGACTACGAAGAGCTTCCTGCTGGCCAGAAGTATTCCGGCATTCGTCCGGTCAACACGCGCGTCCAATGCGCGCTGTGGATCTGCCTGAGCACCCTCTGTCGTATCGGCGAACTGCTTAAGGCCGAGTGGCGCTACCTGGACCTGAAGAATGGCACCTGGTTCATCCCTGCCGAGGCTACCAAAGGCCATAAAGGCAAACGTCAGGATCACCATGTGTTCCTATCAGCTTTTTCCATCGCGCAGTTCCAGCGACTGCAGAAAGAAACCGGTAATACACCGTTCTGCTTCCCCAGCAAGGATGGTAAAAGCCACGTTGATACCAAGACTGTCAGCAAGCTCATCGGAGACCGCCAGTGTCGATTCAAGAACCGCAGCAAGCCACTGGCCGGCCGGCATCATGACGATTCACTTGTGCTGAGCAAGGGAACCAGGGGGGAATGGACCCCGCATGACCTGCGCCGCACGGGCGCGACCATGATGCAGGAGCTGGGTGTAACGCTGGAAATAATCGACCGCTGCCAGAACCATCTGCTGGGCGGCTCTAAGGTCCGTCGACATTACCTGCACCACGATTACGCCAAGGAAAAGACCGAAGCATGGCGGTTATTGGGAGAGAGGCTGGAGTCGATTCTTGCCGGGAGCCCGAAAGCTGCTGTCCAGCCTCAGTAGCCAGCTTCTTTTTGATGGCGAAAGGCCAAGACATAGGCGGTGTCATCTGCACGCTCATAGCGGTACAGCGCGACGTAACCTGAGTCACCAAACTCGATGATGAGCTCACGCAGCTCCGGCAGATCTGGAAATGGACGCCCTACTTCCGGACTTTCCTCCAATCGAGTGAATTGGCGCTCGATTGCCTGTGCAGCACGGCGCGCGACCTGCGGATCTTTATCGGAGAGAAATCGCCGGCAACGCTCCAGGCCCTTCGCCGCGCCTTCAGTGACGATCAGTCGTGGCACTTGGGAAGCTCTACCTCAGTATCTGTTCCCCAGCTACCGAGCCAGGTCCGAGCTTCTTGGCTGGTCAAATGCCGCCCGGTTTCCTGGTATGCAGCCCAAGATGTCAGCGCTTCTTGTTTGAAGCTCTCACGGGCCTCCTCACGCTCGACGTACTGGGTGATCGCCTCACGCATGATCCAGTGAGATGAGCGCTGCCGCAAACCAGCCAAATGCTGAATGCGGCCTTTTAGCTTGTCATCAATTTTGATGGAAGTGGCCATGGTTAGCCCTCTTTATCTAAAGGTATTACCTTTTAATAAGGTAGCAGCAGTCGTGAAAGCTGTCTATCCGATGCTCACAAACAGATCACGATGCTGGAGGTTCGACCGGGTCACTCGCACCGGTATAGCTGAGTCATCTTCAGCATCTTGGTACGAGCGCTTTCATTAAAACCTAAACCAGACGCCCCCCCCGAAAGGGGCAGTTTCAGTCTCGAAACCGGCAATGCGTGAATCTACGCAGTGCAGCGGATACTTCGCTGGCCAACAAGCCGGGAATCATGAACGCTGCTAACACGCTACGCGATTCAAAAATATTTCAGACCTTTATTACCCATGGGAAGACGAGCACGAAAGGCTCGTTTCTACCTCTGGGTATCCTCTTTTGAACAGGAGTCTGAATGATGAGTATTTGCTGTCCTTCCTGCGGTTCTCTTCGAGTTGTAGCGCGCAATCATGGTCGCAAAGTCGGTGGCGCTATTGGCGCCGTTGGCGGCACGGCGAGCGGAGCAGCAGGCGCTATGGCTGGCGCAAAAAGCGGCGCGCTTATAGGTGCTTTCGCTGGCCCCGTGGGTATTACGCTGGGTAGCCTGGCTGGCGCGATTCTGGGCGGCCTGGCAGGTGGAACTGCCGGGGGGCTGGCCGGCGCTAAGATGGGTGAAGAGTTTGACTCTCACGTACTCGACAACTATGAGTGCCATCACTGCGGCACTGCCTTTACACAAAATGAGCGCTGAACTCATCGTACCGATATACGAAACGTTATTACGTATACATACGTAGAAGGAGTATTGTAATGGCTCATCTCATCGAAACCATGGCCTACGCTGGCGCTACCCCGTGGCACGGTCTGGGCAACAACCTGCCGCAGAAACAACCCATCGAAGTCTGGCAACGCGAAGCCGGCATGGACTGGCAGATCCTGGAAAGCCCTGTGCATTTCAAGTCGGATGCCATCGGCCATCTGGGCACGATCCACTCATTCCCGGAACAGAAAGTGCTCTACCGCTCGGACACAAAGGCACCGCTGTCGGTGGTCTCGCAGCGCTATCACACCGTGCAGCCAAAGGATGTCTTGGAGTTTTATCGCGACCTGACCGAGGTCTCCGGCTACGAGCTGGAAACTGCTGGCGTGCTCAAGGGGGGTCGCAAGTTCTGGGCGCTGGCACGCACCGGCCAGGGCGCTGCGCTCAAGGGCAACGACCAAGTGAATGGCTACCTGCTGTTGGCCACTTCCTGCGACGGCACCCTGGCCACCACGGCAACGCCCACCACCATTCGCGTGGTCTGCAACAACACCCTCACCATCGCCCTGGACGGCACCAGCCGTGCGATCAAGGTGCCGCACAGCACCCGCTTCGATGGTGAGCTGGTGAAGAAGCAGCTTGGTGTCGCCGTCTCGCAATGGGACGACTTCATGTACCGCATGCGCCACCTGGCGGAACGCAAGGTGCAGTGGCATGAGGCACTGAGCTTCTTTATGAACGTGATGTGCGAGACCAGCCCGACCGGCGCCTTGCCGGAGCAACTGCCCAACGAGCGCGCCCTGCGCAAAGTGCAGGAGCTGTACGAAGGTCGTGGCCGTGGCAGTCAGCTCGACTCGGCACGTGGCACCGCCTGGGGCCTCCTCAATGCCGTCACCGAGTACGTCGATCACGAGCGCCGGGCGCGCAGCACTGAGTATCGCCTCGACTCAGCCTGGTTCGGCCAGGGCGCGCAGATCAAGCAACGCGCCTTGGACGCAGCGCTGCAGCTCGCCGCTTAAGCTGATGCGGCATAAACACAGCCCCTGATCGCCACAAGGGTGATCAGGGGTTCAGCTGCTCTGCGTTAAATGATCGCCCTTACTCAGGCGCTCACCCAATCCTCGACGCGCAAACCCGGTACTCGCTCGAATTCACGAAGATTATTCGTGACCAGAATCAGTCCCTGGGCACGTGCGTGTCCTGCAATCATCTGATCATACGGGCCAATAGGCTTGCCGATACGAGCCAACTCAGCTCGCAATTGCCCGGAATGAGCCGCTGCCTGAGCGTCGTAAGGCAGTACTTCCAGGCGCGCAGCGAAACCTTCAACGTCCGCCAGATTACGCTCGGGATTAGCGGACTTCTCGGCGCCGTAAATAAGCTCCATCAGGGTGACAGTGCTGATGCTCAGCTGCCCTGAATGGCGCTTGAAGGCTTCCCGCACCTGCTCAGGACGATTCTTGATCGTGAAAATGCACATGTTGTTATCAAGCATGTACTTCAGCATCAGAACGCATCCCGCTCTTGATCTGCAGGCTGCTCGCGATCCGCCATGTAGTCAGCGGTCACACCTTCGCCATCGAACCAGAGGTCCCAGGCCTCGCCTGCCGGCGTGATGATTCGGGCTCGACCAACTACCACTACATCCACCCGCTTCACATCCTCAGGCAGCGCAACCGCCTTGGGCAAACGCACCGCCTGACTGCGGTTGCTCTGAAAAACTGCACCTTGTTCCATGGAAACCTCCCCGGGATATGCCTTGCGTATAGCCCATTGTGTCAATCAAGCGGGATATGTCAACGGCATATCCCCAACTAGCCATCCACCTACCACCATAACCGCCCGGTCAGCCTTGTGCTGGCTGGGCGTTTTTATGCCTGCAGGAGAAACATGATGAAAGCCACTTCATTGAACCGCAGCCCCAGCAAACCCCGCCCAGCCCTACGCCTGATCAGCACCAAGGAATTGCCCCGTGAGGACTGGCTGCAGATCCGCAAGCAAGGCATCGGCAGCTCGGATGCCGGCGCAGCCGTCGGCCTCAATCCGTATAAATCGCAGCTGGAGTTGTGGATGGAAAAAACCGGCCGCGACACCACATTGCCCAAGGCCGACCCGCACGATGAGGAAAGCCCGATGTACTGGGGCAACGTGCTGGAGCCCATCGTGGCCTGGCATTACAGCAAGCGCACGAAGAACAAGGTACGGCGCATCAACGCCGTACTGCAGCATCCGGATCCGGAGCTGCCCTGGATGCTGGCCAACATCGACCGCGAGGTGATCGGGGCCGATGGCGTGCAAATCCTCGAATGCAAGACAGCCGGCATAAACGGCGCACGCCTCTGGAAAGAGGGCGTACCCGAGTATGTGCAACTGCAGGTGATGCACCAGCTCGCCGTCACCGGCAAGCAGGCGGCGGATGTGGCGGTACTGCTGGGTGGTCAGACGCTGGAGATCCACCGCATCGAGCGGGATGAGCAGATGATCGCTCGCCTGATCGAGCTGGAGCGCCAGTTCTGGCACTACGTGGAGACTGATACGCCGCCACCGGCTGATGGCACCGCTTCGGCAGAGTCAGCACTGCGCTGCCTCTACCCGGAGGACAACGGCCAAGTCGTCGACTTCACCCAGCATGCCGGGCTCAGCGCGGCTTACGTCGAGCTGAGGGCTGTTCGTCAGTCGATTGCCGACAAGGAAAAACGCGAGGCTGAGCTAAAGCAGATGCTGCAGCAGGCCATGGGCGATGCCAGCAGAGCGGAGTTTTCCAGCGGCTATGTCAGCTGGCGCAAAGCCAAGGACAGCATCGGCCTCGATGTCGCTCAACTGCTCAAGGACAAGCCCTACCTGCAGACCAAATACCCACTGCTGAAACCAGGTGCACGGCGCTTCCTGGTCGGCTGAAACCAACCTCATTCATCCCTTCCCTCCCCTTGGCCAGTCCATGCAGTTCGCACTGCGTGGCTGGCCTTTTTTCATTTCCAGGAGAATTACCATGCTCAAAGGTCTGGCTATCACTCCACCGGTACTCGGGCGGATTTCCATCGGTAAGGTCATCGAGAAGAACGGCAAACGGCTGCCGGAGAAGGATGACCAATTCACCATCACATCCCAGGTGCAGGGTAAGGACGGCTGGCTGCTGCACCCGCTCAATGACGAGCTACGTCAGGGCAAGGACGACAAGCTGCGCAGCATTCCGGTACGCCTGCTGTTCAACGAACCGGAGCTGAATTTCCGGGCTGACTACACGCTGTTCGACCGGCAATCGGGTCGACCAGTTTGCGTCGGTAATGGCGAGACCTGTAAGCGGGTCACACAGGACGGCATGCAGTCGTTGCCTTGTCCTTCACCGGATGCCTGTCCGCTGGCCAAAGGCAGTGCCTGCAAGCCCTACGGCCGACTGAACGTAGTCATTGGCGATGAGGATCCGCTGGGCAGCTTCGTGTTCCGTACCACCGGTTTTAACAGCATCCGCACCCTGGCCGCGCGCCTGCATTACTTCCAGGCCATCTCGGGCAACCGCCTGGCCTGCCTGCCACTGGAACTACGTCTGCGTGGCAAGTCGACACGCCAGAGTCATGGCACGCCGATCTTCTACGCCGACCTGACGGTACGCGGTGGCATGGAAATGGCCGAAGCATTGGTGACAGCCAATGAACTCGATTCACGACGTCAGGCTGCAGGCTTCAATCAGGCCGCTTTGGATGAGGCGGCACGACGCGGCTTCGGCAACGGTGCGTTCGAGGACAGCGAGGAGGATGTCGGCGCCATCGTCGATGAGTTCTACCCCGAGGGTGAAGCCACTGCTGTAGCAACAATGTCTCAACTCAACCCCACCAAACCCAGCCTGGCTGAAAAGCTCGATGCACAGGCTGCACGTCAAACCCCACCCACAGACCAAAACCAAGGAGGCCGCCATGCGCCTGCACAAGCTGAAAGCCAGTGACACGACAGGCACCTACCTGGTCGAGTCGCCGGTGACGGAAAACGACATCCTGCTGATGGCCAAGCAACTGGCCAGTCTGCGCCTGCGCAAGGGCCGAGCACTGACTTCCCCCAAGGACGTGTTCTGCCACCTGCAAACATTGCTGGCCAACTATGAGCATGAAGTATTTGCCCTGCTCATGCTCGACAGCCGGCACCGAGTGATCGCATTTGAGGAAGTGTTTCGCGGCACGCTGGATAGCGCCAGCGTCTACCCACGGGAGGTCGTGAAGCTCGCCCTGGAGCACAACGCCGCTGCCCTGATCCTGGTGCACAACCACCCTTCGGGAGACCCTGAGCCCAGCATGGCGGATCGCAATCTCACCACAAAACTGCAGGACGCGCTGAATCTGGTCGGAGTTAGAACGCTCGATCACGTTGTGGTGGGGAACGAAGGCTGCGTGTCACTGGCAGAACTGGGCTACCTGTAAGGAGGTGCCAATGAAACTGCTGTTACGGACTGTTGCCTGGGTATTTATGTTTGCCGGGATCCTGGCAGGCTGCCTGGCGCTATTGCTGCTGGTGATCCTGATGGTGCGTTTTCCGCCATTGCTGATCGCTGTGCTTGTCGCTTGCTGGCTTCTCAGTCGACTACAGAAGTCATCTCAAAAGGTCCTAGAATAAGCTTAACCAGGACGGGTAGCCACGCGGCTATCCGTCCGCAATCATCCGGCCAACTTTCTTTTTTTGGATTGAACTGCAACCGTAGGTCATAGACCACACCTATAAATCATCCAGATTGACTGGGAGGGCTGTCTCACTTGAACGAGACTTAGCAATTTCGGTCAGTTCAAGGTCTTCTGAAAGCATTTTATTCACCGGTTGCTGAGAAATTCCCCGCCGTAAAAACACACTCTCCTGCTCCAATGCCAAGCCCATTCCTTGCAGAGCATCACACAGCTCGGCCAACTCGCTGGGCATGCCCAACGATCGAAGTCGACTTACCGCATCCTGATAGTTCGCTAAGTTGTCCTGCCAAATCCGTTGATTGCCATACAGCCTCAACCGCTCCTGCCAATGCGGCATTAACCAGAGTTTGCACGTGCCCCCAATGAGCTCATAGAGTCGAGCGAAGTTCTGAAGCCCAATACCATCGTAATCGGGGAAAAGGATTACCTGTGAAGCCCGCGGTCTCTTGGCCAACCAGTACAGCAGCAGGCCGCTCAGCTGTCCGGAGTAGTAGCACAAGGTGCCGCTCGCATCGGCGGGCAGCCAGCTGATATCGTCGAACAGGGCTTGGTTCTCGATCAGCCACAAGGGCGAAGCCGTGTGCCAATCATCGCCGCTCTGCACAGCCAAAGCGGCAGCCCCGCAGGTCTGCGTCAGCTGCGATACATCGAGTAGTTGGCCCTTGCCATCACGCCAGTACTGCCCGTCGTTTACGGCTTTAAGCAGCAGGTACTGTACCGAGTGCCGCGCACTACCACTTTTACTGTCACGGTTCCGCGACATATTGAGGGCGCGCTGCGGGATCACTCTGGCCACATTTTCCGTGTGTCCCGGCCTTAGCTGAGCCAGGTGTGCCTGAACCTGTTCTGGGGCGGCGATCTGATACAGACTGCCGCGACCACTGACTGACAACCGCACCGCCAGGGTTCTCCGAGCGAACTCCTCCAGCGCTCCGCGCTGGGCAGCTGTCAGTTGGCTGGCAGCCAGCCTACCGCCAGCAACAAGCAGCTTTTCCAGTGCATCGGCCAGTGAACGGCTCACGCACCAGCTCCCGCCACGCGCGGCTCCAACTCCTGCCAATTCTTGCGGCTGACGTGATTGTGTCCGCCGTGGCGAGTGATTGGTACGCAGTAACGAACGGTTGCCAGCGGCGCGGGAGAGGCGAAGATAAGCGCAAAACCGAACTCAGCAGCTGTGTCGATCAAGCTCGTCTGGTTTGGCCCATCAAGCGCCAGCGCCTCATCCAAGTAGCAGGCAGCCCGAACCGAATAGCGCTTGTCCTGCATCTGGTGCAGTAGCGCCAGCCCCGTTACCAACTTTGCCATCAGCACCGTGCCGTTGGAGGCAGCGCCATCAATATCAGCAAAGGCCTCAGGTTTCTGGCCCTCTTTACCGACGATGAAGCTCAGACGAAACAGATGCTCAACAGCCAGACCGCCTCGGGCATCACCCTCTCGGATCAGCAGGGCCTTTGCCCGTGTGAGACTCTCATCATCGAGCACACTTCCGTGGTCGAACAGCTCAAAGCTCTGGCCTGAATCCACCTGCTCCGCTGTGCTGATAAGCGCCTCGATCGCCCAGACCAGCTCCCGCTCGTCTTCAGGCTCGATCTTGAATACCGAAAGGTCGGACAACCGACGCCGGCCGATCAGCTGGTTGAATTGGCGCATCTTGGCCTTGAAATCGTTCAGGCTGCCTCGCAATTGCCGCAGGCACGCCGTGACGTTGACCACCGCTGTGCGCGCCTTACGCTCGATGGCCTCGAACTCTTGGGGCAGATGCCGGCCAAACTCGATCATCAGGCGGATCTCTTCGTCAGGATCGTCGGCCGTCTGGAACTTGGTCAAACCATCCGCATGCAGCTCGGCGAGCAACCCACGTACATCAGTTTCAAGACTCAGCAGCCGGCGGCAGTCCTGCTGATACTCTCGCAGGTGCTCGGCCAACTGCTCAATAGCCAGCTCTGCAGCCCCAACCCACGTGTGATGCAGCAGATCAGCCAGATAGCTGAAGATAGGGTCACCATCACTGCGCCGATCGCGGCCAGTACAGATCTCCCCGTGCTGGCCGTCGAGTTCATCCTGCTGCTTACGTATGCCATCCAGCTGTTCTCGAAGACGCTGCACCTCGGCCTGGACTCCTCTCAGCTTGGCCTCCAAATCAGCCAAGACGCTCCGGCAGTCCAACAGAGATCGCTCGCGCTCAGCTCCGCGCTCGCGCAAGATGGCGAGATCGTCAAAGGCTTCCAGCTCGCGCAGGGCCTGCTGGTAGTCATGCTCTCGTTCAAGCTTGAGTGCCTCAGCGGCCCGAATTTGCTCCGCAGCCTGTAGCTGCTCATCGACCTGAGCCAGCTGGCGCTGAAGGTCAGACAACTCCTGATCGATTTCTTCAGCGCTGCGCTGACGGTGCTGGTCGGGCAGGTCAGCCAACTGCAGATCCAGTCCCGGCAGTTCAAGGCGGCCAGCCTGGCTGAGCCATTTCTCAAGGCTTTGATGCAGTTGCTCGCCGTTGAGACGGAAGCAGCTCTCCGGCAGCGTCATAACCTCCCGTGCGAACAGCCGGTTCAGGGCAGCCAGCTGCTCCGCGTTCAACTCCCGCTGCAGATGCTGATAGAGGTTGCCCGCCAGGCTTGCTCTTTCGCGACTGAGCCGCTGCACCTCCTGCGTAACCCTGTTGCGATCGCGAACAATCTCATTGGGGCTTCGACCCTGTACTCCGGCAACGAGCGCAACCTGGGCCTCGTAGGCTGCACGCGCATGCTCGATGCTACGCTCCAGCGTCTCGCGTCGGTCGATCAGCGTGAACCGGCGCTCCAGTTCAGCCTGCCGCTCACCCTCGCGCTTCAGCGCAGCCTCAGTCTGCAGGCTGCGCTCACGGGCAGCAGACCACTCTACCCGGTCATGTTGCAGCTGCTCTTCGGCTTGCTCGATGCCGGCGCGGGTCTGTTGCAGGTCAGCTGAGCGAGACTGGTAATAGCTCTGCCAGTCCTGCAGCGCCTGATCGATCAGCGGACGGAGGTGAAACAACTTGCCGCGCAACTGCAAGCGCTCCTCATACAGCGTTTCGAGGCGGCCGATCCGTTCCAGCTGCTTTTGGGCAGCTTGGTACTGCTCTCGGTCGGCATTTACATCGGCGAAAGCTTTGTCCCACTCCTGCTTGAAGTCGATGCCCGCGTCCGAAAGATCTCGGTGAAAGATCTGCAACAGGTAGTCCTTCACCTCCTTGGATTGCAGCTTGTCCAAGCGCAGAGTTCGGGTGAGCACCCGTTGGAATACCTCAGCGTGGCGGGCCTGCTCCAGGCGGAAAATTGTGAAGTCACCGTTTTCTCCCCGCCCCCGCCGACTGTTGCCATACACCATGCTGGTGAACTCGCTACCGCTATAGCGTTGGGCGAGCAAGCCGCGAGTGGCTAAATGACTCAGCAGCTGCGGTTGTGCCACCAGACAGCCGTCATCGCGCCGGTAGTCATCGAGGTTCAGTTGGCCACGGTAAGCGAAGTATTCGTAGTCGTTGCTGACACCCTTGCCAACACATCCCAGCACCACACTGCCCGACTCAGGAAGCAGCACCTCCAGCAGGATGTAGGCGCTGTTGTTGGGGAAATAGAAGCGCCGACTGCGTTCTACGTCGTGTGGACCAAAGTCCATCCGCCGCCGGTCGATGATCAGCAAGAACTGCAAGGCATTGATCAGACTGGTCTTGCCTGTATTGTTCGGAGCCACCAACGATACAGACGCATCCAAAGGTAACTCTGCGCGCTCGTAGCCTGCACTGTTAAGCAGCACCAGCCGTTGAAATCCATAATCCATCATGCTGGCTCATCCTCTTCACTGGTCTCGATGGCCTCGCTGACATCAACACCCTCTTCAATCTCGCCGTCCTGCTCGCCGGCCAGCTTCACAAAATGATCCAGATACCGCCAGACGGCAGGCAGTAGCCGCCATCCTCCTGCAGCTGACTCAGCAAACCCATACGCACACGCGCGATCGAGCAGCCCTACGAGCGACTCTTCATCTAACCCCTCAGCCAAGAGCAAGTCATGACCGCGCTCAAGCAACTTTGCCAGCACAGCGCGATCAATGATCCAGTCACCGAATCGGTGCAGGTGCATCCCCTCGTCGGCCTTCAACTCGAACAGCAGCATGAACAACAGCGCCAGCTGGCGTGTGGTGCGGCTGACGTTGCTGCTCGCATTGTCGAAGTGGAACCAGGCAAACCCGCGCCTATCCACGCGCAGTGTGAAGCCAAGACGCCCGAACAGCTCTTGGTACTGCTCCTGCTCTTTCTCGAGCTCAGCCCACAGAACGGGCTCTGCAATATGATTCAGGTGCTTGCCCGCATTGAACAACTCGAACAGCGCGCCAAGGCTCGGCAAACGCCCCAGATGAAGTGTGACTGCTTGATTCATCGTGCGGATCTTCCATGAGGGTAGTGAGTGACGCGCAGCCAATTAAGGTCAGTACTGAGTTTCTGGTCGTCCTGCTGGAACTCCCACTCAGGCTCCCTGACAAGCTCGTGGTAAAGGCGCAGAACAGTGGCATCATCCAGATAGGTGTAGTTCGTCCGAAGCCAGTCAAGCAAGCTAGGCACAGAGCCACTGGCAGCCAGGCGCTCGCGCAGTTCGACACCATCGACGAACCGCAGCTCTGTTGCTGACTCAGCTGGAGCCTCATCGGGGAAGGCATGACTCACAGGCTCATATGCCAGGCCCTCAGCCATGATGGTGAGTACCTCATCGCCAACCGTTACCCGCCGGGGACGCTCTGCGCGCCAGACAGGGAAGTCTGGTTGTCGGAATGTGCGCGACAAGCCGCGCTTGCGCACCTGTCCAAGAAGCTGGCTGACGGCAGCAGACAGGTTGTTATGCCGCCTGAGCTCTTCTCGCAACGGTAAAAGCGTATCGCTGCACTGCTTCAGCACCTCCCGGCCAAGCCGACGAAGCTCTTTGACCTGAAAGCCGGCCTGACGTACCAGCATACGCAAGGTGTAAAGCGCCCCCTGAACAGCGAGCTTCTCCTGGCAGTAGTCAATCTGCCGCTCTGCCTCCTCCAGCAGGCGGTAGAAGCTGCCGGACGGGCCGCTGTCCATCATTTCCGCCATTGGCTCGATGTAATCATCATAGGCCTGTAGCACCTGCCGGTAACGCCGCTCGGCAGGCACATGGGCCTCAGTGCTCTTGGCTTTCTCGGCAATTTCGAGAATGGCGTGGCGATCCTGATCCAGCTGCTGGGCAATCTGGCGAAACAACTCAGTAAGCTGGACGGCGGACTGACGCAGCAGATCAAGGTCATTACCCTCGATCGCCTCATTCAAGCGCTCCGTAGCATCGCGAATTCCTTGCACTCGGGCCTGGAGCACTGCAGATAGCCCAAGCTCATGCTCTCTGTTCAGGCCACGGACGAATTCAAGCACCAAGGGATTGAGCTGCAGCAGTTCATCCCTTGGGAGGACACGAAGAATTTCGGTGTTGATCAGCGCTCGCAGAACATTCTCACGGGCGTCTCGCAGCATGCCTGGATCAACCTTACTGATCAGCGCCAGCACTTGCTCTGATTCAAATGCTGGAATCTCTCGAGTGCGCTGTACCAGCCACTCGACCACCGGCCAGTGGCTATAAAGGGCGAATACCAGAGAGCGTGGATTAGCCATGTGCTTAGCTATTCCACAATCGCCTTCAACAACGCATCCCGAGCATCCTGGTAGAACTGGATATCGATCTTGGTCGCCATGTCGTCAGACAGGTCATACAGCTGACGCCGCGCAGTTACCGGCATTAGAAGTGCGCTGGCGCCCTTTTCCACTGCCAATTCAGCGATGTTTACTGCATTGCTGATGGGCTCGATCGAGCCTCCCAGATTGATCTCGCCGACAACGATCAACCCACCCTTGACTGACTTTTTCAGCAGACTGCTGCACATGGCGATCAACGCTGCCATGCCCAGCTTGGAACCTCGTTTTGCAGCATCGAATGCACGTAGCTGGATGGAGAACTCGTGAGAGCGAGGGTCTCGATCGCCAACCAGCTGAACAGACCGTGAATACAGGTTCTGCTCGGCATAGCGTACCGACTCCTTGAACGCCGCCGGCGCGGGATTGTTGAGAATCTTCACCCCGGAGCCTGGTCCACCGTTAACTTCGATACGGTACAGACCCGCATTGTCGTCGATGTCAGCGCCGCCTTCACTGATAGCCCAGATCTGGCCTGGCTCCAGCGGATCGTCACCAATCTCGTTGTCAGCTCTGAGTTCGGGCGTGGCAACAAACTTCTCGACGCCATCGTCGCCGATGAAGTAGCTGAAATGGGTGTTACGGAACTCGGCAGCCCCTACCCGCTTCTGCTGCTCTTTTACGCGGCGGCGCACTTCAAGGCCCAAACGGGTTGCCCACTCCAGATCCTCGTCGGAGACGGGCATATCCTGGTTGGGGTACATCAGTTTGAGCAGACCAGAAACCGTTTTGTTAACGGCATTCGTATCACGGCCGCTAAGGGCACCGCCCAGGTGAACGCGGTTTTGCATCGCTGACACGCGGCTCTCGAATCTAAGTCGGCTCATGCATTCCGAGAAGAAGTCACTAACCAAACCAAAGTGGTCCGTGGTCAGATCCTTGTTCATCTTCGGTACATCCCAGCCCGGGAGGTAACAGTGGATGCGATCCATCCAGGCTGTGTCGTCACGCATCTCAGCTGGCAGCGGGCCAAAGAGGTGGCCAACTCGTTGCTGGTGCTCGACATCCACATCGAAGTTGCCGACAAACACCATGGAGCCATCGGCACGTATGCTCTCCTTGCCGCGGCTGAATTCACCGGACTCCATGTAGCCTTTCATGATGTTGATCCCTTCCTTGGTATCGAAGGAGATCCCGCTAACCTCGTCAAAACAGACCACATCGTACTGGCAGACCAGACCGCGCTGCCCGCTGGCGTTGTTGACGAACATCTTGGCAATGGTCGCCTTGCCGCCCGAAATCAGGTGCGCATAAGGCGATACCTGCTGGAACAGGTGACTCTTACCAGTACCACGAGGCCCCAGCTCGACCATGTTGTAGTTGCGCTCCACGAAGGGCACCATCCGAAGCAGGATGGCATCCTTGGCACGCTGGGTCAGTGCATTGGATTCCAGACCGATGGACCGCACCAGAAAGTCGCGCCACTCATCGCTGCTGAAGTTACTGCGTGCCTCCGCCAGGATATCCAGCACGTTGCGCTTGGACATCTGGATTGGTCGCAGCTCCGAGATGCCAAAGGCGTTGCCCTTCTCTTCAGCAATCACACTGTCGTATTCCAGGGTGACCTCGGCATAAAAGCCACCGGTCAACAGCCGCTCATTGTCATCGACAATCTTGTCGGGGATGCGGACCCGATTGAGGTTTAGGCTTGGCAGGCTGGCCAGGTAACCACCCTCTTTTTCCACGAACCGCACGCTGACAATATCGATCAGCTTGGCCGAACCATCCTTGTAGGCCCGAGCTTTGAATAGCTCCTCCTCGCCGGCGCGCACAGTGCGAGAGGCCAGCTGACGCTGCACAATCTCAAGCCCCTCTTCAATCTCTTGAGGGTCGGTCGAGGCGCAATAGCGGCCCAGCATAAATTCGACCACATAGGTCGGTACCGGAAACTGGCGGGCAAAGGTTCGCACCAGATCCTTTCGGACCAGGTAACCCTCAAAGGCTGTTGCGGCCTTGTGGTCCAGCGTATCCATTTCCACTTATTCGTCTCCTACCAGTGTCGGCTTCTTCGCCAGCACGTTACCTTGATCATCCAGCAGCACCAGAACCGCTGAGCTGCCCTCAAACTGGTCATCTACTAACAAGCTGCATTTGCCGTCTTTGAGTGGCTTGCGCTTGGTTATTTCAGAGTCAGGATCAGCTGGGTGAGTCCTTAGCACTGCCAATACGCCATCAGCCGTGGTTTCAGCCTGAATCTTGCAAGTGAGACCCAACCAACGAATATCCGACAGGGTCGCAGTGACCGCAGATACGGCCGTGACTGCCTTGGTATTGCGAATCTGAATCACCGGCGTCATGCACTCCTGCAAGCTCAGGCCACCGTGGTCATAGTTTTGACCGGCCTTGAAGCTGCAAACGCCAGGCGCCATGGCGATGCTGACGGCACTATTCCAATACCAGCCCACTTGCTGATAGCCCGAATCCACAGAATCCTTGATCACCGCACAACGGCCCCAGCGCGTTTCGGTCAGATGCTTGGGCAAGTCCACTTTCGCCATAGGCCGGGGAGTCAGTATCCAACCATGGTCAGTCACAATTCGAATCTTGCGCCAACCCGCAGCGATCAGTTCCTCTGCACGCTCGACGACCTCGTCGAGTAAGGTATCGATGCGTGCTGCGAGCTTCAGGCCCTTAACATGGCCTTCCTTATCAATGTCACCACTTTGCAACCAGGCATTCGAGGCAGGGTCACCTGACTCCCCCTCTTCCAGATACTGCCAGCCTTTCTCGTCGAGGAACTTGCGCAGGTAGTGCGAGGAAAAGTCCTTGTCATCATCCGCGAGGCTCGGTTCAAAATCCCGGTCTGTTACTCGGCCGGTCAGCCGATCATGCACCGGCGTTACTGCCGCCTTGGCTGTGGCCGTTACCGAAGGCAATGCTGCCCAGTTCGCGTCCAACTGAATTTCACCCAGGCCTTGCAGCTTGGCCGCTAAGCGTTGCGCCGTATCAAAGCGTAGGCCATCAACAAAAAACACCGCCTCACCGGCCACGGCATAATCCGCCGTAGCTTCATTGATCTGATAATTGTCTGGATAGCCCTTACTACGCACCAGGTTCTGGAAGTTGCGTGTCACACCGTCCAGCCAGGGGGTGTAAATCAGATCCAGAAGGCCATGCACCAGTGTCTGTTGACCAGGTGACAGCGGATAAGCCAATGCGCGCAGTGCATGATCATCTGCACGCCAATAGCTCTCGCGATACTGGCTCGCCATTTCCTCAGGGTCTGCTCCAGAGAATGTATTGGTGGTGGCTTTAGCGATCTCAGCCAGATGTTCCAGCACTCCTGCCAGGGGAGCCATAGCCAGGGCATGCCATACCCAGTTACGGCGCTCCGCATGATGGCTCTCAAGCTGAACGATGCTCAGACGCGCTTTCGCCGGATCAAGCTGCAACAGTCCGTTTAGATCACGTTCAAGCTGCTGCTCTTCAATGGCATTGATAGAAGGGTAACTGGCACCGTTGGCCGCCAAATCTGCCTGCACCTTCAATAGCAGCTGCGGCAACTGAGGGTAATGCGTGCATGACTCCAAAAAGCGTTGCCAGACACCCTCCCAGACACCCTGACGCTGGCATAGCAGCTCAGCCGCCGTGAGTTCGCCATCCAGCTCTGGATTGAAGTGGTACTCGGTTTCGCATATACCGACCAAGGCTTGCCATCGGGAAGACTCCCAGCGTTCACGACAGGCCTGGCTGTCGTTCATCCAGCTGAGCAGATCACGTACCGGATCGCTGCTGACCAGCTTGTTGAAGTCCGCTGCTTCAAGGCGTCGATTGCTCAAGTCATCGCGTTCGCTCTCGAGAATCTCGGGCAATACACGCAACATGACCTGCTGGGTTTTCTCATCCTTGGCCACATCAAGCCCGGCACCGCCGTTACTGGAGACCAGGAAGGCATTCACCGTCCAGTCACGCCCCGCATTGCTATAGATCCACCAGCAGCCCCGGTACTGCAATTCAGCCAGCGGCTTGAGCGAGTCAGGACAGGCAGCAATGGCGCGCAAATCACGTCGTTCAAAACCTGGTAGATAGACAATAGGCGTCCGGCCAGCTGGCAACTCAACATCTGGCAAGACACCTTCGACCACACATTTAATCCAGATCGCCGGACCTGTTTTGCGTTCAGGGGCATAGTTGCCCAGCACGATCAGTTCCGGCAGAGCAGCCTGCAACATGGGTAATGCCGACTCCCACTGACGCAACTTGTCAGTCCAGAGAATGACATTGGGAGCGGCTTGAACATTCGAGTTGTAAGCGGCACTGGCGCGGACTTCATCGGCCAGCAAATCAATCAGTTTCATAGCAATCCCTGGCGGTTGGCTTCGTACCAGACAAAAGGTGATTTCTTTTTCAGATACTCTGCTGGCAACCCGAACTCCAGATAATCCTGATACCAGCTCGCGCGCATATCACGACACTGCGTATCGTCCAAACCAAGACGCTCAATGGTTTGCTCAACCAAACGCATGGGTGCAGCAGCTAGACGTGGATTTGGGTAAATGTGCCCCGTTGAAAGCTGCAACCGAAACAGATCCGGCGCGAGATAAAACGGATCAAGCACATCGCTGTATTCTCGCTTGCGGCTGTTCATCGTCGAACATGCCAGCCTGTAGTTGCTCCATTCATAGGCGAGGCCCGCATCGGCGGACTTGGCAATGAAATGATCGACACTCCCACCGCCCATCACACGCTCAAAATGCACTCCCAGGTATGCGCAAATACCGCTGTAAGCCTGGTGTAGATCTGTTAAACAGGCTCGCCAATAGGGCTCTATCTCTGTTTTTGGCGGCAGAGGCCGATCCAGAGCGATTCCATTTCGTTTGAGATGCGTCAAGCCCTTTTGGCGTACCTTCACATCAAAATCAGCAGGCTCTGGTTGCGCAGCAACAGGGATCATTACAACCACCCCTGCTTTTCACCCACATACCGCCAACGAATCCAGAATGGATCCGTATCGCCCAGCAAGGTACGCAGCTTGGCATCAAGCTTCTTGGCCAGTTCAGCATCAATCACTTCTTCAGAAAGGATCTTGGCAGCTTGCTCAAGGGTCTGTTCAGCGGCCAACGATCTGGCACTACCAAGGTCGAAAGCTTCGCTGGTGAGCCAGCGGGACGCATCGCCCTGGCGCACAAACGTTCGCTTGCGCAGCACCACTTCATCCTGTTCAAGGTCCAGGTCAAACCAGGCGTCCTTGCGCTCAGCAAACAGCGGTTCGACCGATGCCATGATCAGCGGGGAATGGGTTGCCGTAATCAGTTGCACATCCGGGCGGGCTGTCAGCTTCTTCATCACCTCCAACAGCGCCGGCACGATAGTTCGCTGCCAACTAGGGTGCAGATGGGACTCGACCTCATCAATCAGGAACACCACCTGGTGGGTCGGATCCTCACCCAGGTGATCCGCCGCCTTGCGATGTTCAAGCCAAGCCCAGACGAGGAAATAAGCCAAGGCCATCACCCGCTTCATGCCTGAGGAGGCATGCAGCACCAGCACATCCTGCTTGTAGGGCATGGTGATGGTGGGAATGTCCCGCACATCATCCAGACTCAGCTTGCCCAACTTGCCCGGCAGCATGGCCTCCCTGGCACTAGGAGAGAGCACCTTGAGGACACTTTTCAGCAGCTTGAAGGCCTCGCCATCTTCCTTTTGCCAAGTCGCCCAATCCTGGATCAGGCCATTACACAGCACGCTACCGTCATCAACCAGGCCATCCCACACCTCTGATGAGCTGAACACGAAGGCTGGGCGCCGCTCCTGGACGTCTACATCATTCTTGGTTTGCCAGTAGTTCCGCGCTGGGTCCCAGACTGCAAAGCTGCCATCACTCATGGCGTAAAGCACCAGACCGGGATTGGCCGGGCGGCCAGAGCGGCCTGTCCAGGCCTCTTCGCGCGGCTGGTAATTACTGATGTAACGCTCGTCCTTGCTCTTGCCGCTAAAGCAAAAGCTGATCTCGCCTTCCTGCTTTGCGTGCGGCCTGACTTTTTTACCGACTGTCAGGCTGCTGTTGAGCTCCGCCGGCCACTTGCGCGTCATCGACCACCAGGCGATATCCAGCAAAAAGCTTTTTCCAAGACCGTTGTCACCGGTAATCAGGTTCAGCCGCTCGCCAAACTCGAGTTCCATCGAAGGCGCAGGTCCCACATGGGTCAACTTGAGTTCTTTAAGCATTTTCTACTCCGGTAAAGTGGCAGCGTGGCCAAAACAAGGGTGAATCCATGATCACAAAACCGACAGAGGATACTTCTGCAGCACCTCTTGCACCAAAAGATCCGTGCGTGCCTTGAGCTTATCCACGGTCCAGCTAGTTTCGTTGACCAACGCCTGGTTCAAGTGCAGGCCATTGTTGTAGCCCACCTTGCGCCCCTGGCTATCCAGCCGGCTCTGTTTTTCAGCAAAGCTCTTGTTACCCAGCGCGCTGTTGTAGCCAGAGATAGTCAGATTCCCCAGGCAGTGGGCGTAGGTTTGGCGGTGTTGTTCCGCTAGCGCAGCGTCGCCGTTGGCGATCATCTGTACCCAGGTATCGGGGATGTTTTCACCCTGAGGGAAAATGTGCTCGATCGTCCATACGTACTGCTTGCCTTTCAAGGCCCAGAGATCAACCCGGGTTTCAAGGGTCATACGACTTTCTTCAAGAGCGCAAAGCACAAAGCGGCAAACAGCCTTGTTGTCTTCATAGATCGGCCCCTTCAGGCTCTTCTCAAACTGCTCATCACTGGCGCTTTCGCCTGTCAGGCGTTGCTGGATATGGCTGACCACTGCCTGGCCTTTTAACGCCAACACTGTCTCGGCCACATCCATAAAAATCCGGGTTAGGTCTCGGGTAGGCGGCAGGTCGGTGGTGTTGCGTCGCACAAAGAAGGCGATGAGGAAATGCACCACCTGCTCCAGGTGCTCCTGCTCAAGTTCCAGGGTGTCCTTACGCTCAAACAGCACCATCAACAACAGATAGGCTGCGGCACCTTGGATACGATCCAGCGACAACAGCAGACCGGATAGCTTTGGCTGCTCAGGCACGGCGCGGTAACCCACGATCTGAGCGTAATGGGCAGAGAGCCGGATCATTGCCTGCAGGAAGCTCTCAGCATCATGGGCGATCAGCTTCTCGTACACCTGCATCAGGTTGGATTTGGTCGCCACCGGCACCGAGACGATGTCCTTCAAATCAGGCTTGAAGGCGTTGTAGTACTGACGGAAGAATCGCTCCTGCACCGCATAGTCATCACCCAGGGCATCGATGACTTTCTTCCAGCGGTTGTAGTGCTTGTCGATGCTGCCCGAGTACTTCGCTTCCAGCACAGCCAGTAGCTTGTTCTTGATCAGATCAATGGCCGTCAACGGCACGCCACGATTGTTCAGCGATTCAAACAGCGTGTAGGCATCCGAATGACCGGCCACCTCGATCTTGACCAGGGTGGCGGTGTTCACTTTGTCCAGCAGCGCTTGCAAGCCCGCGACTGGCTCACTGAGCTCTTGCAGATACTGCTCAATACGCCACAGAAAGTGCCGGTAGGCTTTCAGCACACGGCGGTTACCTGCGTGCTGCACCTGCTCCACATCTTCCAAAATCCCAGCTTTGCCGAGCACCGCGAAGTAATCCTGCTGGTTGTTGTTCTGTACCTGGGGGATCAATCGTGGCTGGTCTGACTTTTTCTTCAGCACCAGCTTGTGCTTGAGGTTATACAACTCAATCTGCTGCTCCATGCCCAGGTTGGGCAGCACTCTGAAGCTTTGGTAGATCGCAGCTAACAACAGCGACAAGGTAGTCATGCGCTGCTGACCATCCACCAGCTCCAGGCTTTGTACTGACAAAGCGTCTTGCGACTGATTGATGCAAATGATCGAGCCAAGAAAATAATTCGGCTCGTTCTCCAGCAAATCGTCGAACAGTGCATCCCACTGCGCCCGACTCCAGGTGTACTCACGTTGGTAGCGCGGGATGGCATAAACCACCCCACTCTCGATATCGAGCAGGGTGGAGACTGGGTAGTTATAAACCGACTTGATCATAATCTGGCGATGACCTCTGCTGTTTTCAGGCGTTCGCCCAGATAGGCTTCAAATGTGAAATCACGCTTCTCAATCTGCTCAACAAATTCATCGATCCAGTCACCGGCCTTGTGCTGGAAGCCATCAATCATGGTTTCTGGGGCAATAACACCCACAGGTCGGCTAGCGTAATCTGTCAGCACATTGAGGGCGGCATAGCCGTGCTCACCCATCGACACAAAATAATCACTGGCTAGATCCGCAATGGCCTGGCGGAACTTAACCAGCTCATCAGCCCGGCGTGGTTTGATGGGAGTATCAGAGGCAATGCGCACGTCAAATACCTTGCACGCGAGCGGTAGCATCCAGCGTGCAGGCACATGAAAGCGCTGCAAATTATTCAGCTTGGCGACAAAGAGTTTTTCTAGCAGCTTGATACCAGCGAGATTCTCATGCCAACGGCGCATTTCATCTTGCAACTGCCGGGTATGGGCAAAGCTGATTTCCACACTTTTACCGCCAAAGATCAGCCCATTCAGGCAGATCCACCGGCAAAAGCCGACCTCAAAGCGCAGACGGCGGGTGCGGTTGTAGCTGTTGGTGATACGCACAAAGGGTACCCAACGGTCGTTCTGCCAGGGCTCAAAGTCGCTTCCTTTGTGAATCAGATCGATATGACAGAACGATCGCGACTTGGGCATGGTCACGTTTAGACAGTCCATATCCTCCATCGAGGTAAAGTCAAAAACCTGCTTGAGTGCATCGGCTGCCAAGTCAAACGCCTGACGATTAGTGACCAAGCGATAATCCTCGGTCACCACTGCAAAGGCATGGTTACTCTCTACATCGACCACCGCTTGGTGACGAGGAAGCGCCTGATACCCGCCGCCTGCAAACAGGTCGTTACCTTGAGCTGAAGCCTCGATAAAAACCGGCCTCAGCTCGACAGGGAAAAAGGCTACCGCAGGATCCATCGCGGACCATTTACGTTCCATGTTTAATGGCTCCTTGCCGCCCGTTTCTCAGCCAAGCTCAGGTGATGGTCATTGATCCGTGCACCCTCGCCTTCGCCGTACTCCAGGCCCAGGCGGTACCAGGGGGCGGATTCGACGTCTTTGCCGCGATCTTTGGTCCACTTGATGTTGGGCGCCCAGCGCAGGATGCCGGCGCCTTTTTTGCTCACATCTCGGGCGTAAAGGAATGGGCGGATATTGAGACGGACGCCGTCGTTGAGGTCGGGGGTCCAGCCGATAGGCTGTTCGGCCAGGGGCTTCCAGCGGACGAAGATGTCGTAGGGTTTTTCGGCTGTACCCTCTCCTTCGAGGATGGCTTCCAGCTCTTTCTTCAGGGCTTCGGCGGCGGCGAGGCGTTCCTGGGCGCCGTCTTCGCTGTTGGCCAGGCCTGCTTGCTGGGTGCGGATCCAGTCGCCCAGGTAGGTGTAGATCAGACGCTCAAGGCCGGCCTTGTCGAGCTTGTGGTAGTTGACCAGTACACTGAAGCCGTCCTTTAGGCCGTCCCAGATATGCCAGATAAAGGGCCGATGCTGGAACAGTTTGCAGTGCTGCTCGAAGAACTTGTCGCGCAGCCACAGGCTGAGGGATTTGCTGCCGACGGCGTCGAGTAGGCGGTTTTTCAGTGGGGTGGTCCAGGCATCGCCGTAGGCGGCTTCAAGCAACTCTTCCAAACGTTTATCAGCGGCCTTTTCACCGCGCACTGGCGGCAGGCAGACAATGCCGTCGTCATCGACAAAATCGGCCAACTCAGCGCAACGCTCCACCCATTCGCGCTGTTCAGCGGCCAGCTCCATCTCAGGGTCCAGCTCTGCCGGCCAGCGGTAACCGAGCAGGCGAGCGACGGCGACGTGCAGCACGCTGTCATCGACGCGCAGTTCGCCGTGCGCGGTCCATTTGCTGTGTTCATCCCAGACTACCGTGCCACAGGGGTGGCCGTGGAAGATCCATTGGGTAGGGTCGTTAGTGTAGGGCTGAGGTAATCCGTGCGGCAGAATTGCTTCAGCTTTTTCTCTTAAAGCATCTATGTCGACACGAACCTTAGTAAAGGTCCCTGCCGTTACAGACATTTTTTTATCCAGTTTTTTCACTTCCTGCTGCAGCATACCTGAAGTTGCAAAGTACCAGAGAACTGCTAAATCCGACTCAGTGTTGGGCTTCAAGACAGCGACATTGTCATCAAATATTTCCCCTGTATATGGAGTAAACCTGAAAGTACCTGCTTTTCCTATCGCAATGCCTTTCTTGCCATGTACTCTCTGACCACGAAAAGCAAATCCACTTTCCATTGATGGATCAAAATTACCACCCCACAGAATCAGATCCTGTCGACCAGAAAACAGCCCATCATGCTCAGGACTATTAAGCCAGTATTTTTTTCCTGACGTTATCGCATCAAATTCCCAGAACTTTCGTAGGTAGTTGAAGCCATCACCAGAAACACTTCCTTTACCAAAATCTGCATAGTCAGAAAGAGGGTTACCAAAACTGGCATCAATCTCAAAAGAAATTCTGAAATCGGGGTTTTTCAGTTGTGTTTCTTGGATCGCAGAAGTGATCCCTTCACATACCAAAGCATTATCTTTTTCCAAGGAGCCTTGACTACCACCAACATCAATTCCAAAGTGCCTGAGCTGAAACTCATTAAAGGTCAATTGCAGACATACGTTGACGACCTCTCCACCTATTTCTTCAAAAGCCCCCGGACCTAAGCGGGCAATGAAGCCCAGCCCCTTCGTACGAATAAACTTCTCTCGCAGGCGATCATAATACTTGAGGAACAACCAGTACTGCTGAGTAACGACAGCGCAACAGCCACCTGCACTGAGGAATTCATGACATCTCTCAGTAAATGTGGATTCCAACGCATACTTAGATTCTGGATAGTATTCCTCACAGTAAGCTTTCAGGGTCGCGCACTGATCACCGGCTTTGAGATATGGGACATTAGTTGCAATTAATTGATACTTCTCAACAAGTAGTTCCATTGCTTTAGAAACACCCTGCGCGACTATGCCAGCCTCCAGACGGTTATTTAGCTCAGAACTACTCGCCACAGTAGCAGCTTGCCCCTCTGCATTTTCTTGAGACAGAGCCTCACCCAGCAGTTGCTGCAGTTCGCTCCACTGGGCAATTTGCGCGGCCTTGCTGCGGCGCGGGTTGATCAGGCTGCCAAGCACCGGGGCATCCTGGAAGGTCTGGTACATCCAGTCCAGAGCAATGGTCAGGTTCTGCTTGCCAGCCTTGCGGCTGAGCTCTTTCCATTCGTCGCGGGCGGCAGCGATGGACAGGCCACTGCAGGCCAGGTGCAATTCGGGCAGTGTGCGGTAGCCACCGGCATTCGGGTAACGCCAGGCCTCCAGTGCCACGGCAAAGGCCGCCAGCTCGACACAGCGCTGGTCCAGTTCCAGGCCGTGGAGGTTTTCGCTAAGCACCCTGTCGATGGCTTGGCGGGCGTTGAACTGTTCGGCCTGCATGCGCATGGGCACCAGCATCAGGAACGCGGCGACCAGAAAATGGCCGGAGCCGCAGCAGGGGTCGAGGGCTTTGAGTTCGCTTAGGCGTTTGGGCCATGCGTCGAAGGTGCCAGAGGCGGGTTGCCATTGTTGAGTTTGGTCGTCTTTAACAAAGCGCAGGTAGCTGAGCGGTACGCCGGGGATGGCGGCTTTGTTGCGTAGCTCTTGCTCGCTGTTAGCGGTTTGCCAGTCGTGGTCGGTGAGGCGCTGGCCGGCCCACCAGGCGCCCAGGCTGTTATCCAGCAGGAAGCTGACCATATAGGGTTCGGTAAAGAGCTGGGTGACGGGCGAGAGTTCGTCGGCGCCGATCTTGACCTCGGACTTGTTGACCTCTTCCTTGCGCTTGCTTTGCCAGAACTGATACACCCAGCCGAGGCTGTCCTGGGCCTGGAAGGTTTCTGGGGCCAGGCCGGTGACCAGCTTTTCCAGCTCCCGCTGGTGCTCGGGCGCGAACTCCAAGGCAAATACCGGCGAGTCGATACGGAAGATCTGCGGCAGCATTTTCGAGGCCAGCACACCGGCCAGCTCCCAGCCGCTCTGGCAGCGACGCTCCTGCTCATCGCGCAGGGTGTCCGGATCTTGTACCAGCTCGCTGCACTCACTCAGGGTTAGCGGGGTGTGCTCGTCGTACATCAGCAGGTGGTTCTGCTCCAGAAAACGGGCGAACAACATGCGGTGCCAATGCTCGTAGGCCACCTCGGTGATCAGCTTGTGCAGGCTTTGCTGGCCGTTGGCTTGTTTGATATCACCCAGCTGGCGGCCGTGGGCGCGCAGGCGGGTGCGCAGCTGGCGTTGTTCGTCGCTCAGGTAGTCCGCAGGCTTGGCTTCACCCACGCTTAGACGGGTGAGCGCCTGACTGGCGGCCAACTCGGCAATGTCACGAGCCTTGACCACGGTGGCTTCCAGCGCGCGGCGCAGGGCTTTGTCGAGGGGCTGGCGGTGTGTGGTTTGGGTCATCAGAAGGTCACCGGTCCGTCGTTGAGTTTGCTGAGAATCTGTTGTTTGACTTCGGCCAGCCAGGCATCGATATCGGCTTCGCTTTCAAAAGTTTTGCGCGGCAAGTTGATGCGCTGCAGCTTGGGTTGCAGCAGTTCAGCGGCTTCCAGGCGGGCGCTATCGAACTTGCTGGCCAGAGACTCGGTGCGGTCGGTCCACTGCTCCAGGCTGACCTCACTGAGGCTGTCGATAATCGCCTCGGCATCGTTGAGTGTGGGTTGCTCCAGGGTCAGCAGTTTGCGCTTGTCCAGAATGGCGCGCTGTTGCTCGTCGCTGAGCTGTTGCCAGTGGCTGTCGGCTTGCAATTGGGCCAGGCACTTGGCGTGCTGATCCAGATAGGCCTGAACATGGAACTGGATGGCGTCGCGCAGTTTGCTGACCAACTGCTGGATCAAACCGGTGGCCGGGTTGGGATCATCCAGCAGGGAGCGGTGCTGACTGATGGCATCCGCTTCGGCCTGAATGGGCGCGTGGAAGGCCAGGCCGCGACTGACGTCGAGCAGGCTGGTCAGCAGGGTCCAGTCACCCCGGCGGGCGTCAATGCGCTGGGCGGTGTCGGCCCAGTCCTTGATGGCCTGTTTGATTGCGTCCTGCTCATCCAGTACCTGCTTGAGCTGGGCATTACCGGATTGGCGAGCCAGTTCATCAAAGACCTTGGTATCTGGCACTGCCGGGAATGGCGCAGGACCACCGGCGCGCTTGGCCAGCTCGCGGCCCTTTTCGGCTAGGAGGGGCAGTTTGTTGGCCTCTTCCCCCGGCTGGCACTCGATACCACTGCTGCTGAGCACACCACGGATCTTGATCATGTCCACCGGGCGGATGGTGATGCTTTCCGGGCGGAAGCTGGCCTGGGTGATTTGCTTGCGATCAAGGCTGCTGGCGGTGACCGGGTTGTTGCGGCTATCGGCGGCGATCAGGATGCCGCTGGAAAGCAGCACATAGAGCGCACCGTCAATGGCATCCTGCGGCCAGCCATAGGGCGCGGCCAGGAAGTGCTCGCGGATTTCACTGCCCTTTTTCGAGACACCGATAAAGCGTTTGATCGCGGCACAAACGGGATGTAGCTCGGCATCGCCACTGTAGCCGAGCAGTTCCAACGCGTTCTGGCCACCGTCTTTGCTGGCACGCTCGTAGACCTTGCCCCAGGCGGGGTGGTCGGCCTGGTCGAACTCGCGGTAAAGCCGTACCAGTGAGGCCTTGGCGGCACTTTCGACACGGTCGCTGATGCTGTTGCCGTCTACCTCGTTGCCGCCGGCTTGCAGCACCTGTACGCCTTCGAAAATTTCACGCAGCAGCGCTTGCACCTGCTTCTGAGCATCACGGTGGCGGGTTTCCATGGCGCTGCGGGCATCTTTGCCGGCATCAGTGTTGGGTATGCCGCGCTTGTCGAGGGTAGCCTGGGCGGCGTGCTCGGCGGTAATGGCATTGGTCAGCTCGGAACGGTTACGTGCCGGCACATAGATGAAGATGGTCGGCTCACTGGGGTTGCGGCTGCGGGCCTCAGTCATAAAGTCCTTTTCATACACTGCCCAGCCATCCTGAACCCAGGCATAGATTTTCTCGTTGGCATCCTTTGGCAGTTCCGCATCAAAGCAGGGCAACACCTGACGCGGCTCATTGCATTTGCCTTGGGTCAGGCGCACCTGGGCGATCTGGCGGCGCAGCTCCTTGTGCAGCAGATCAACGCGGATGTTTTCTACCCGCTGCAGGTTACCGCGCAGGTCGGCCTCTTCCTGGCGGAGGGTGTCATACCACTGGGCGCTTTCCTGGGTTTGCAGCCGATATTCAGTGCCAGTGCTGGTTTGCATGGGCATAACCAGGCCATCGTCAGCCAGCTCTTGCAGCAGCTTAGGTACCTGAGTACGGATGGTGTCTTTGCCCTGGTTAAGGTCATCAATCAGCAGATCACCGAGCATGTCGGCAGTGGCGCGCACGCCACAGTCTGCGGTCGGATCCGTGGGCAATTTTCCAATCAGCAATACCAAGGAAAGGATGCGTGACTTGAGCTTCTCGTCGGCATCACCGGCTGACAAGCGGCCAATAGTTTCCGCGATTTCTTTGGAGATCACCCCGGTCTGCAAGAGGTTGACCGAGATCTGGTTGTAGATGAAGTCAGCGGCGACCACGTGACCCAGGGGCTGATCGGCAGTGGCCTGGGCAGCTTCGTGGATAACCTTGAGCTGGTTACGCAGCTGCGAGGCGGTGCCGGTGGTATCAACAATCCGCAGGACCTTTTCCCAAAAGCGCCGACGAACCGGCAGCAGCGGATAGTCGGCCAGCATGACCTTTTCATCGTCACGGTGGTGTTCGATCTTGGTGCCGCGAAGCTGACGGGAGATTTCGCCCAGGTGGGACTGCATGACCTGCTCAAGGTGCGGGCGAGCCGAGGCTTTTTTGCGCAGGATGACTTTGCGAATCACCGATTCGACATCGGTATCCGACAGCTGCACAGGAATCTGGAAACGGCCGAGCAGACGCTGCAGGTTAGCCATACCTGAAAGTGCGCTCTGCCCAGTGGACACGAACAACATCTTGCTCTTGAACTTGGAGCTCTTGCAGCAGGTTTCGACGACTTCCTGTACCTGGTGGGCCTTCTCCGAGTCCGAGCCGACGTACTGCTGCACCTCATCGAGCACCACCAGTGTCAGCGGGAACTGGCCGTCCTTAGCCAGAGCGTCATAGATGGCGTCGACCATCTGCTGGTTGGTCACATCCTGCACATTGGGGTACTGCTCGCGCAGCAGTTGGCGCACTTGTTTGACGTCATCGCCAAGGGTGCTGTCGATAGCCAGCAAGGCACGTGAAATGCTGCTGGAAACGTAGAGGTCTTCCAGCTCGTCATCCCAGTTGTCGCCTGCTGCTTCAACGTGGGCTTTAACCTGATCGAAAATGCCCTGCTTATGCAGCCACAGCACAAAGCGCGCCTGGTGGTATTGCTCCGGCAGGCCGGCGGACTTGAACACAATGTTCAGCAGCGCCAGGCGCACATTGTTGTTGGCGCCGGCACCTAAAGTGCCCGAAGCGGCGTGGAGGCCACCGTGGCGCTTGGCCTGGATACTCAGCTCCTTGAAGTGATCCTTGATCTCCTGAGGCAGATCGGCAATGTCACGAGCAGCTACGCCATCGCTGAACTCCTGATTGGTCCAGAGGGCGCGAAGCATTTTGGCCAGGTGCGATTTGCCCGAACCGAAGAAGCCGGAGATCCACACACCAGGTTGTTCATGCCCGTCACCCAGGTTGCGCAGATAAGCGGAGAGGATCTTGTCGAGACCTGCCTGATATTCGCCGTCACAGACAAAGGTCTGCAATTCGTAGCGCAGGGTTTTCAGGGCCTGCTGGGACTGGTCGTCTTTGACCTCGGCAACGCCGTTGTTTTCCAGCCGGTTCTGTTGCGGGTCTAGGTCGTAAATCTCGCGGTTCAACATCCTGGGCGTACTCCCTGTGCGCATTGGCGCTATTCAATTCAAAACGGCAATGTGTGCCGGTATTCAGTTGTCTGCAGTAATGGCGGTGGCCTGATAGCCCCAGCCATCGCGGGCATCCAGCAGGCGGTAGGTGTTGTTGACGTACTCGCCGGGGAATAGCACCAGCAAGCGCCCCGGCACATGCTCGGCCAGCTGTTTGACGAAATCGGAGACCGAGGCAAACCCGAACAGGGTGCCGCAGCCAACCAGGGCCACCAGGGTATTACTGTCGGCCTGATCCTTGATGCGCTCAGCCAAGTCCGTAACTGACTGGCGAGCGAAGGTTTTGTATTTCGGGGTGAGGCTGTCCGGGTCCTCGAAATAGTCTTCGCGGTACTTTTGCTGTGCCATCCAGTCTGGAAACAACCGAGTGATGTCCAGCTCCAGCCAGGGGTGGCCGGCACTTTCGGTAGCCAGCCGAAACTCTTCGATACGGGCACGCAGCCTGAGCTCGTCTTCCTTGTGATAAACGGCAAAAAGCACCCGCTGCTCGTTTGCCAGACCGCTGATCCACGGCAGGCTGATATGGTTGCTGTAGCTTTTCAGCAGACGGTTTAGGCGGTTACTCATGCAGCCAGCCCTCCTCTTCCTTGGTCAGGTAGTCGGGGAAGGTGACTTCCACGACCTCACTGGAATGTTTGAAATTCAACAGACCGCTGTAACTGGCCTGGCGGGCCAGCTCTAGCAGGCGCTCCAGGCGGGAGCCAAACAGCTTGGTCCATTCGGTGTTAAACAGGCGGTTACCACTGGCGCCCTGCAAGTAGCCAAGAAACAGTGCAAAGGCGACGTTGACCGGACGAATTTCGGGCTCGGCACGGTGCTTTTTACTGCGACCTTGCAAGAAGCCCGCGTTGGTCCAGGTACCGTTCACGTTCTGAGCCAAGGACTTGAGCATGGCCGGGCTGTATCGATCAGGAAATTGCTCTTCGAAGGCTTGCTCCATCTCTTCACGCTTAAGCATCTGGCCTGGTGCCAATCCCACGATTTTCTTTTGCGAAAGTCGCAGCAATGGATCGCGAGCAAGGGCCATTTGGCAGGTCAATAAAGCACGCGCACGCTCATCGCTCTCCCACAGGCGGCGGAAGGTACGAAAGAGCACGACCTCCTTATCCATGGCGTACAAATCGACCAAATGGCGCCATGTCAATTTGCGGGCTTTTTCAGTGGGCTTATGCAGAACATTAAAGAGCTCAATATCCTCCTGGTACTGCGCTGCGCTGGCATCAACGCCACGACCATGAAAAAGCTCTGTTAACTCAGCGAGCATCATGGTGCGTGCAGAGTGCGCGCCGTTACGGCCAAATTTGAAACCAAACTTCTGCTGCGCAGTCATGAATGGACTGTCTCCAGGCTAAAACCGGGGGCAATGGCGAGGTTGACCTGCTTGGCGACACCCTTAGGATCGCGCAGTGCCAGTTGGTACTCATCCGGATTCAGACGTGCATCAGCACTGCAATCGACGCCCCAGCGGCGCAAGAGGTAGCCCGCAGTAGCAGCCCGTACAGATACATGGATGGATTGGCCTGCTTTCAGCCCATAGTCCAGCTCAATGGCGCGGGCATAACGAGCGTTGGGATGAGGTACCAACTCCAAAACCACTTCATGATTCCATTCTCTATCCTGCCCTCTGGCCTCAACCGCTTCGTCTATTCCGCCGGGCACCTCATTGCTCGAGGTAATGCGGGTTAGTACAAAGTCGCGAAACTGCGCATGAGTCCTGCAGTACGCTCTGACATGCCAGCGCAGACCTGTATTGACGAGACTGTGCGGAACAACTTCTCGGCTGGCCTCTCCGCTGCTGGCTGACACATAACTGATCCTCAACGCTTTGCCGGCATAAATGGCTCTAGATACCGAAGCCAGCGTCTCAAGATCTGGCTGATTCAGGGTAGGCGCAGCGTCAACCACAATGACTTGAGCGCAAGCTTCTAAGCCGACGCCTTGGCCAAGGGTCAGAGTTTGCAGGGTGTGCTCACAGTCGTAGGTGAAAAGCGGCTTAAACACCGAGGTACGCCGATACACCTTTTCGCGATGGTCATAGTCGAGATTGTCCGGTGCTAACTGCCGGTAAAGAGTGAAATCGCGTGTTGCGTTTGACCGTGCGATTCCAAAACGCTGCACCAGATCTTGCCGGCTCACCTGCCCACGAAAACGCACCAGAAAGTCGATCTGCCACAGTCGTTCGCGCTGATTAGGCGAAGCGTCTTTTAGCGCGATATCGGGCATACGAGGGGGCCTATTCCAAATGGGTCAAGCAATCCTGCTAAAAATGATGATAACTAAGTGAGACACAGCGAACCAGTAGCATTTTCGCAATGCGCATCAGGCATTTATTAGCAACTGAGGCATGTATGGCCCCTTTTCCCCATCGACCGTCAATTCAGCACAGACAGCCATGATCAGCGACTCACTCATCCCACACTCCATCGTTATCCTGATCCCTATCAATGCCGTCGGCCGACTCGTCCCACAGGCCATCGTTATCGAGGTCACGATCAATCCCGCCGGCGTCATGGTCCCAGCTGCCATCATTGTCGACATCCCGATCAATGCCTCCGGCGCCATGATCCCAAGTCCCATCGTTATCCAAATCGCGGTCAATGCCGCCCTTGTCGTAATCCCACGTGCCGTCGTTATCGACATCCCGGTCGATGCCGCCGCGGTTGTAATCCCAGAGTCCGTCGTTATCCAGGTCTCGGTCCTGAGCCTGGGCACTGACCAGCAAGAACACCGCCAATCCAGCGGCCAGCCATTGCAGGGCATCACTTTTCGTTCTGCGACTCATGGTCTTGCTCCCTATCAGGACCCGGGATAGCGCGCCCAGATGCGTTCATCCTCAGCCACATTTGAGCTGTAATCCCCGCAATAGGTACGCGGTACCCACTCGATGTCATGCGCCAGTTGCTCGATCACCTCGCGTAACTCCAACGACTCCAGCCAGCGCTCGGGAATGGCATCAGGCCCCAACTGGATACCCAGCAGGTTGCCGGCAATCAGACCCGTGCTGTCGCTGTCGCCGGTGTGATTGACCGCCCAGCAGATACCTTCCTCCAGACTGTTGGCCATCAGGGCACACCACAGACCAATGCCCAAGGCTTCTTCGGCCACCCAACCGCCACCCATCACGGCAATCCCTTCGGGCGTAGGCGCGATACCGGCCTCACTCTGGCGCAGGGCGTACTCGACCATCTCACGGGTTTCCGCCATGCCCGGTTTCTGGCCATGTTCGGCCAGGCTCTGGCGGATGGCGTCTTTCAGGTCGCAACCTTGCTCGAAGATCCGCTGCAGAATGTCGGCAAACAGGCCCGCTGCCAGATATCCACTGGGATGGGCATGGGTCAGGTGTGCGTTTTCGACCGCCAACTCGAAGGCTTGCGGGAAGAACGCATGCGGTGCTACACGCATCACGCCACCGCAGCCCTTGCTGTCATTGCTGGCCTTGTCGCCAAACGCCTGGCTGGCGCCCAGCGCACTCATGCAGGTCATGCCCGGCGCGCGGCTCGACCACAGGTCTTTTACACCGATTAGCCAGCCATCCTGCGTGACCTCAGCCTTTGGTTTGCCGCCCTGGGTGATGTACCAGCGCAGCAGCGCATGATGGATGACTGAAGGCGGATGGCAGATACCGCGTGCACTTTGCCGAACCCAGGCACGCAACAGGCCCTCGGCGGTAAAGAGCATCATCTGGGTATCGTCGGTGACGGCGCCCAGCTTGCCGAATGCAGGGGTAAAATCCCGAATGCCCCGCTCGCCGAATTTCTGCCGGATGCTCGGCCAATCCATGAACTCAACCGCCGCGCCCAAAGCATCGCCAGCCGCACCGGCCAGCAGGCAACCACGAATTCGATCCAGTTGATTCATCTTCACGCCCCTCCAATCAGGAACCGCACATCCAACTTGTGTACTGGACTAGCTACAGCCCCGAACTAACTGACATCGGCCTGCTTGTCTCTGGCTATCACGATATGTAGTTTTGAGCGACGTATCTACGGTGTTTGCCCGTACAGGTAAAGTTTTCGAGCAGATGGAGAGGCTATGAAGCGTAAGCAGGAAATCACGTCGGTTCGCTGGGATCTGGCGCTGCGCTACCGTTTGATTGAGACGGTAGCCTGGTGGGAAGGCCGGTTAACCACGGGCCATCTGATGCAGAGCTTCGGCATCAGCCGCCAGCAGGCGTCGAAGGACATCAATTCCTACATCACCGACTACGCGCCGAAGAACCTGGAATACGACAAGCATTTGAAGGGTTATGTGCCGAGCCGGCACTTCAAACCGCTGTTTATCGATGACAGCGCCAGCGCCTACCTGCACCTGCTCAACCAGAATCACGACCGCTCACCGTATGTCGAGGGACTGGCTCTGGCCTATGCACACACTGAGGTACTGGATGTGCCGGATCGCTCAGTGCGCCCTGAGGTGCTGCGCCCACTGCTGAAGGCCTGCCGCGATGGGCTGCGACTGGAGTGCGAGTATGTGTCCTTCACGACGCCGGACGGCGAAACCCGCCTGATCGCGCCGCATACGCTGATCTTCACCGGCACGCGCTGGCATGTGCGCGCCTATTGCGAGCGCAATGCCGACTACCGCGACTTTGTGCTGAGTCGCTTTCGCGGCGTTCCCGACCTAATGGATGACCGCTCTACACACGCGCGGGATGCCGATAGCGGCTGGAACACCCCGGTGCAGGTGATCATCGCGCCGGACTCGCGCCTCAAGCCCGAACAGCAAGCCATCATCGAGACCGACTACGGCATGCAGCATGGCAGGCTGGTGATCGATACGCGTGGTGCGCTGGTACAATACATGCTGCAGCGCTATCAGATTGACCCGACCAAGGTACATGCCAAAGCCACCGCACAGCAGATCGTCGTCGCCAACCTCGATGAACTGCAGCCCTGGCTGTACCACTGAACGCGGAGTTCCCATGGCTACTCAGCCTCAACTGTACACCCTGCATATCCAGCTGGAGCCGCTGCATTTCAATCCTCCGATCTGGCGGCGGATACAGGTGACCGGCGACTGCACGCTACGCAAGCTGCATCATTTCATCCAAGCTGCGTTTGGCTGGAGCAGCGTCCATCTACATGAGTTCAGTGACGGGCTTAATCGCTACATGCCGCTGGACGCTGATTTTGCAGACATGTTCGAAGACGCCCTGGACGATCGCAAGGTCAAACTGAAGCGAGTCCTGAAGAACACAGACCGACTGCGCTACCTCTATGACTTCGGTGATAGCTGGCAGCATGTGATCGCAGTGGAAGCCAGCGAGCCCTGTGATTTCAAAGGCACCTGGTGCGAAGTGCTAGACGGCGCCCGCGCCTGCCCACCTGAAGATGTGGGGGGATTTCCGGGCTATCAGCACTTCCTGCAAAACATCAAACTCCCTGACAGCGACGAAGGCCGCAGTGCACTTGAATGGGCAGGCGGCAGCTTCGATGCAGAGCTATTTGATCGCCGAGCGGCTAATGCTGCAGTTCAACGGATCTGCAACAACTTCTGGGGCTAGCCGACTTGTCCAGCAAGCTGCCAACCCTCTCGAAGCAAAGTTTCAGTCATGCAGAGCGCCGGCTTTCAGCAAGAATGGCCTCACACCCTCAATTTAGACGGATCCGGGCCATGAAATTGGACGGACCGTTATCATGCAGATAGTCGGCAGTTAGCCATACTCATCCCTGGGTTCAGCCGTGCTCAATCACATGGCATGGCAGCCGGAGGTGAGCCGCGCTGGCATTGTAGGCATGTCAAGAACGCAGCTGCTCTCTTCCCATTGCGTGGGGAATAGGCAGAACCTCTGATAGTTGATCGCCCGGGCGTCAAAGCGGACAATCCTGTACAAGAATACAGTAATCACTACCATGTCCGTCCCACTACCGCCCGAGCTCTACTACCTCAGCAATTTCCGCACGGCACTCGCCTGGGTAGGTGAGCGCTATGCCGACTTGCTGTCGGATGAAGAGCTCGCCTTTCTCGGCACCTTCCACAGCCTGGCCCGGCCATCCCAGGCTTTGCTGGTGCGTATGGTCATGCGTAAGGGCTGCCATTTCCGCCTGAGCAAGCTCGTCTACCCGGAAATCGGCGACTGTCTGACTGCCGCCGCTCCACTGCTTGAGCTGGGCTGGATCACCGAACAAACGGTGCTGACCGTGGATGAGGTTGCCGAGCTGCTGCGCAAGGATGAGGTGCTGACTCATCTGCCGCTCACCGACCGCCGCGCCACGCAGAAAAAGGCCGAGCTGCTCGAACAACTGCACGGCACGGAGCTACCTGCTCAGACCTTCAGGGACTGGTGCCCTGGGCTGGATGATCAGTTGCTGAGCTTGATGGTGGGCGAATTGTGCGACCGTCTGCGCCTGATGTTCTTCGGCAATCTGGCCCAGGACTGGTCCGAGTTCGTGCTGGCGGATCTGGGCATCTACCGCTACGAATCGGTGGACATAAGCCCGGAGTCGCGGGGTTTTCAGTGCCGACAGGATCTTGAGGATTACCTACACCTGCGCCAGTTGCGCGTCAGCGTTGAGCAAGGCGCGGACCTGGCGGACATTGTGCCGCCGTTATTGGCGTTCAGTTCAAGCAACCCCTACCTGTGCAGTCGCCAGTCGCGCCTGTTGTTTCAGATCGCTCAGCAACTGGAGAAGAGCTGCGAGTTGGAGCAGGCCCTGCTGCTCTATCAGAAAAGCAATCATGGCGAAGCCCGCTGGCGGCAGATTCGCGTACTGGAACAGCTGGGTCGTGATAGCGAGGCCCATGATCAGGCGCTGGCCTTTAGCCAGGAGCCGGGCAGTGATGAAGAAAGTCAGCGCCTGGAGCGGGCCCTCACCCGCCTGCGGCGTAAGCTCGGCCTACCGACGATGAAGCGCGCCAAGGCAGTGGGCGAAAGCCGTATCGACCTGGTGTTGCCGATGCCGGCACATGGCTGTGTGGAAATCGCCGTACGTGATCATCTGCAGCAGGATGATGCTCCGGTGCATTATGTGGAGAACACCCTTATCTGCAGCCTGTTCGGCTTGCTGTGTTGGGAGGCGATCTTCGCGCCGCTGCCGGGGGGCGTTTTTTCACCCGTTCCACAGCGGCCCGGCGGACCTGCACAGCCCGGACTTTTATACGCGTCGCCAACCTCTGTTCGAGCGCTGCCTGCAGCAGCTAGAACAACCCAGCTACGGGCAATTGATCAAGGGTCGGTATCAGGAGAAGCTCGGCCTGCAGTCGCCCTTCGTGTTCTGGGGCGTGCTTGATGAAGTGCTGCTGGACTTGGCTCTGCAGTGCATTCCTGCCGCCCATCTGCATGCCTGCTTTACCCGCCTGTTGCGTGACCTGAAAGCCAACCGCGTCGGCATGCCGGATCTGATCCAGTTTTATCCGCAGGAACAGCGCTATCGGATGATTGAAGTAAAAGGCCCAGGCGACCGCCTGCAGGACAACCAGAAGCGCTGGCTGGCGTTTGCCGCCGAGCAGGGCATTCCGGTCGAGGTCTGTTACGTGAGCTGGGACGTGGCATGACCTACACCGTAGCGGTGCGTGCCCTCTGCGAGTTCACCGCCAAGGAGGGTGATCTTGACCTGCGTTTCACGCCCTCACCCACCGCTCAGGAAGGCATCGCCGGTCACCAGACCGTGGTGGGCCGGCGTGGTTCTGACTACCTTGCCGAACTGCCACTCAGCGGAAGCTACCCCGGACTCATCGTCAGTGGTCGCGCTGATGGCTATGACCCGGAGCGCAATCGTCTCGAAGAAATCAAAACCCACCGGGGCGATATCAGCCGCATCCCGGCCAATCACCGGGCCCTGCATTGGGCGCAGGTGAAGGTCTACGGCTGGCTGCTCTGCCAGCAGTTGGATCTGCAGGAGGTGGAGCTGGCCGTCGTTTACTTCAACGTGCTCACCCACACCGAGAATGCCTTCATCGAAATGATCAGTGCCGCCGACCTGCAGCAGTTTTTCGAGCAGCAGTGTCAGCGCTTTCTGGTCTGGGCAGAGCAGGAAGAAGCCCACCGAAAAATACGCGATGCCTACCTGGATACGCTGCGCTTTCCCTACCCCGATTTTCGCCGTGGGCAACGCCAGTTGGCCGAAGCGGTGTATCGCAGTGCCCGTGATGGCCACACCCTGATGGCTCAGGCCACAACAGGTATCGGCAAGACGCTGGGCACCCTCTTCCCTCAACTCAAAGCCATGCCGGGCCAGCAGTTGGATAGGCTGTTTTTTCTCACGGCCAAGACGCCCGGTCGGCGCCTGGCGCTAGACGCCCTGCACAGCCTGCGCGAAGGAAACGATGCCACGCCGCTGCGGGTACTGGAGCATGTGGCCCGCGACAAAGCCTGTGAGTATCCCGACAAGAGCTGCCATGGCGAATCCTGCCCACTGGCCAAGGGCTTCTTCAATCGATTGCCTGCAGCCCGCGAGGCCGCACTACGGCAGAGCTGGCTGACTCAGGAGCAAGTACGCAGCATTGCCCTGGCCCATCAGGTCTGCCCCTACTACCTGAGCCAGGAGCTGTGTCGCTGGGCCGATGTGGTGGTCTGCGACTACAACTACTACTTCGACATCAGCGCCCTGCTCTACGGCCTTGCCCAGGTCAACGAGTGGCGCGTCGCCGTACTGGTCGACGAAGCGCACAACCTGGTCGAGCGTGCCAGGAGCATGTACACCGCCGAGCTCGATCAAGAAGAGTTTCATGAGCTATGCCGCATCGCACCCTCAGGCCTGCGCAGCGTGCTGCAGCGCGTCAGTCGACACTGGGAGCAGCTCAACCAGGTGCAGCAGGTGGACTATCAGATCCACCCTGTCGTGCCGGACCTACTGGTGGCAGCGCTGCAGCGCGCGGTCAGCGCCATCACCGATCATCTGACCGACTACCCCAACGGGCAGGATCGTCTGCTGCTGCAGTTCTATCTGAATGCCATGCTGTTCTGCCGCCTGAGCGAGGCCTACGGGCCGCACTCGCTGTTTGACGTCACGCGCCAGGACACTCAGGCGATTGGTGATCACACCACGCTGTGCCTGCGCAATATCGTGCCGGCGCCCTTTCTCGCCAACCGTTTCAGCGATGCCCACACCACCACGCTGTTCTCCGCAACCCTGCGCCCGGCCCGCTACTACCAGGATCTGCTCGGGCTGCCCGAGGAAACCCAATGGATCGATGTGGAGTCGCCCTTCTCGGCTGATCAGCTGGCCGTGCGCGTGGTGCGCAACCTGTCGACCCGCTACCAGCATCGCGAGTCCAGCCTCATGCCGATCTGCCGGCTCATGGCTGAACAGTATCGAAGCACACCCGGCAACTACCTGGCCTTCTTCAGCAGCTACGCCTACCTGGAGCAGGTCCGCGAGTTGTTCATGATCCTGTACCCGGATATTCCCACCAACGTGCAGACGCGCAGCATGAATGAAAGTGAGCGCCAAGCCTTTCTCGATGGCTTTACGATCCACTCCGAGGGTATTGGCTTTGCCGTGCTCGGCGGCGCCTTTGGCGAGGGTATCGACCTGCCGGGCAAGCGGCTGATCGGCGCCTTTATTGCCACCTTGGGCCTGCCCCAGATCAACGAGGTCAATGAAGAAGTCAAAGCGCGGATGCAGCAGATGTTCGGTGAGGTGAATGGCTATGACTACGCCTATCTCTATCCGGGCCTGCAGAAGGTGGTACAGGCGGCTGGCCGGGTGATCCGCACGGTCAATGACCAGGGCGTGGTGTATCTGCTGGATGATCGCTTCGGCCAGGCCAAAATCAGGGACCTGCTACCCACGTGGTGGAAGGTCGAACCCTACCGTCTGTGAGCCCTGGCGACACAAGCCAGAGCAAATCGATCAGACTGCACGGCCACCATAAGCCAGCTTTGCCAACCCGACCATCACCAGCCTTGTGGCCAGCACGGTCAAATACTCATTCATTGAACTCAGCATGATCAGCATGGTGAACACTCTTCGGTTGTGATGTGTCGACCATAGGCCGGGTCGCCAGGTGAGGCGACACGTAAACTTTTCACCCGTAAACATTTAGCGCACATGCCTAGCGGCACAGACGGACGCGCCTTGAAGGATTCCAACATTGCCTGATACTGTACATAAATACAGTTAACGGCAATTTCCCATGAGCAACGCCCAGATCCTTGGTGCACTCCAAGCCAGCAGCACACGCTTACCCTGCTTTGACGCACACATTCCAGCCGGCTTTCCCAGCCCGGCGCTGGACCACATGGAACACAAGCTCTCGCTCGATGCGCTGCTGGATTTGCAAACACCGCATACCTACGTGGTATCGGTTAGCGGTGACAGCATGACAGGGGCCGGCATCTTCGACGGTGACCATCTGATCGTCAGCCGCGCTATCACAGCAAGGCCGGGGCATGTGGTGGTTGCCTGCCTTAACGGCGATGTCTTGGTAAAGCGCCTGGCCCAGGAACAGGGCCAGTTCATCCTGCGCTCAGAGAACCCGGCCTACTCTCCGCGCTATATCCTGGAAAACGATGAACTGACGATCTGGGGCGTCGTCACTCACAGCCTGCGGAACCACCTCACTCATGGCTGATCCTGTGTACGCACTGGTCGACTGCAACAGCTTCTACGCCAGCTGCGAGCGTGTCTTTCGTCCTGACCTGTTGCGCACACCCATCGTCGTGCTCAGCAACAATGATGGCTGCGTGATTGCTCGCTCTGCCGATGCTAAGCCGTTCGTGAAAATGGGCGCCCTGTTCCATGAGATCAGAGACGACCTCAAGCGCCACGGCATCGTCGCCTTCAGCAGCAACTACGCCCTCTATGGCGACATGAGCGAGCGCGTGATGACGATCCTGGAGGGCTGCTTTCCAAGCATCGAGGTCTACAGCATCGACGAGGCCTTTGCCGATATGACCGGTCTACCCGAACCGCTGGAGTCGATAGGCCGTCAGGTACAAGCAGAGATCAGGCAGAAGACCGGCATACCCGTTGGAATTGGTATCGCCACCACCAAGACACTGGCCAAGCTCGCCAATAACGCCGCGAAGCGCTGGCAGAAGCAAACTGGTGGCGTCGTTGACATCCGCGATCCGGTTCGGCGCGACAAGCTGCTCAAGGCCATGCCGGTAGAGGAAGTATGGGGTGTTGGTCACCGCATGCGTGCGCACTTGGAAGGCATGCAAATCAAGACAGCTTGGGACTTGGCACAGATGGATGCCTGGACTCTGCGCAAGCGATTCAATGTCGTGGTCGAGAAAACTGTGCGCGAACTGCGCGGTGTGGCGTGCCTGGAGATCGAGAACGAAATCGAACCCAAGC
>LNFM01003002.1_pt1 | contig 40743 bp, 40 predicted proteins | sample 596031 | NCBI WGS metagenome assembly LNFM01 (sample SAMN04254537, study PRJNA301005) | activated carbon metagenome | isolation source: dual media filters at the Ann Arbor, Michigan drinking water treatment plant | place: USA: Ann Arbor | reverse complement strand
TGCCGCTGGAGCCAGGCTTCGAACTCCGGCGCCGGCCGGCGGCCGAGGAGATCGCGCATCGCCAAGGCGTCGTGAAACGACGTGCTTTGATAGCCAAGCATCACGTCGTCGGCGCCCGGCACGCCCATCACGAAGTTGACCCCGGCGGCGACCAGCAATGCCAGAAGCGCATCGGCGTCGTCCTGATCGGCTTCGGCGTGATTGGTGTAGCAAACGTCAACGCCCATCGGCAGACCCATCAGCTTGCCGCAGAAATGATCCTCCAGTCCGGCACGGGTGATTTGCTTGCCGTCGTACAAATATTCAGGACCGATAAAGCCCACCACGGTGTTGACCAAGAGCGGATCGAACGCCCGCGCCACCGCATAGGCGCGCGCCTCGACGGTCTGCTGGTCGATGCCATGGTGCGCATTGGCCGACAGCGCGCTGCCCTGCCCTGTCTCGAAATACATGACGTTGCTGCCGACCGTGCCGCGCCCGAGCGCCAGCGCCGCCGCGCGCGCTTCCTTCAGCAAAGCCAAATCGATGCCGAAGCTCTTGTTGGCGGCCTGCGTGCCGGCGATGGACTGAAACACAAGATCGACCGGCGAGCCTTTGCCGATCAGTTCGAGCGTGGTGGTGACATGCGCCAGCACGCAGCTCTGGGTCGGGATATCGAGCCTCGTCCTGATCTCCTCCAGCATCGACAGTAGCGCGTGCGTCCGCTCGGGACTGTCGGTCGCCGGGTTGATGCCGATCACCGCATCGCCAGAGCCGAGCAGCAGGCCGTCGAGAATACTGGCGGCGATACCGTGCGCATCGTCGGTCGGATGGTTGGGCTGCAGCCGCACCGAAAGCCTGCCGGGCAGACCGATGGTGTTGCGAAACCTCGTCACCACCGAGCATTTTGCCGCCATGACCATCAGATCCTGCAACCGGCTGATCTTGCTGACCGCCGCCGCCATTTCCGGGGTGACGCCGGGCGCCAGTGCCGTGAGGACCGGCGTGGTCGCCGCATCCGAGAGCAGCCAGTCGCGCAATCCCCCCACCGTCAGGTGCGACACCGGGGCGAAGGCGGTCCGGTCATGGCTGTCGACGATAAGCCGCGTTACCTCGTCGGTCTCGTAGGGGACGACGGCTTCATTCAGGAATGTCGTGAGCGGCAGGTCGGCCAGCGCGAACTGGGCGGCAACCCGCTCTTCACCGCTTTCCGCGGTCAGCCCGGCAAGCCGGTCACCGCTGCGCGAAGGCGACGCCTTGGCCAGCAGGTCTTTCAGGTCGGCGAAGCCATAGCGGCTTGCTCCGATAGTGGCACCGTACATTGCTCAGCCTCTGACCGGACCCGGACCCGTGTTTTTCACCGGTCGAAATTAGCACAGCGCCGGCACACCTCGGAGACAAGATAATCGCCCGTTGCCGACAAATCGCGCTGGCTTGCCCGGCATTTGTCCTTCATCTTCGCCGGCAACGAGCGGACATGAAAAAGACGGCCGCCGGAACGGGAGAACGCCAAGAATGTCCGCTAAATTCGGCCGGCTGGCCCTGCACACCTGGACCATCGACACCACGCCGCTGGCCACCGCCCTGGACGCAGCGAAACAGGGTGGCTTCGACGCGGTCGAATTGCGCCGCACCGACTTCAAGCGCTGCTTCGATGAAGGCATGAGCAACGAGCAGGTGCTCGACCTGATCCGCAAGTCCGGTATTCCGGTCGGTGTGCTCGGCGTCGAATATGGCTGGCTGTTCGAGACCGGCGAGGAGAGCAAGCGGCTGTTCAAGGTGTTCCGCGAGTCGTGCGAGAACGCCGTGGCGCTCGGCTGCGACACGCTGATGAGCGCGCCCGGCCAGGTCAAAGGCCCGATCAAGGACGCCATCAAGTATCTCAAGGAGGCCGGCGACATCGCCGCCGAGTACAAGCTCAAGCTCGGCATCGAATACAATTCGCAACACGACGTGCTCAACAGCCTTCCGGTACTGACCGAACTGATCGAGGGCGCCGGGAAGCCGAACTGCGGCTATCTGATCGACGCCTATCACTTCACCCGCAGCGGTTTCGGCGGCCGCAGCTTTGAAAGCATTCCGGCGGAGCAGATCTTCTGTTTCCAGTACAGCGACGTCTCGCCCAACCCATCGGTCGGCGTGCGCCGGCCGACCGACCGTCTGCCGCCCGGCAAAGGCGTGGTCAAATGGCGCGAGATGCTCGGTCTCCTGGCCGAGAAGGGCTACACCGGCTACCTGAGCTACGAGGCTCCCAATCCCGATCTTTGGGCGCAATCGCCCTATGACGTCTGCCGCGAAGGCGTCGAACTGACCCGCAAGCTGCTCAAAGAAGCAGTGCCCACCTACACGGTTTGAGGAAGCGACCATGAGCGACACTGCCACCGACACCTTGTTCGCCGGCCTGAACGACAAGTCGATCACGGCCATCCCGGCCACCGTCGAGAAGCAACGGCACAATGTGAGTTCGGCGCCGAAGGCCGCCAATCCCGGCCGCTGGGTCGAGCAACCGCGCATGCCGATCGCCACCGGCGAACACGCGGTGATCGAATGCCAGGGCAAGATTCATTGCATCGCCGGCTACGCGCGCCATCGCGTCGACGGCAATTTCCATCAGGTCTACGATTCGAAAGCCAAAACCTGGTCGCTGATGGCGCCCTTCCCGATCGCCTGCAACCACGTCGCGGGCGCCGCCGTGGGCAACAAGGTTTACACGTTCGGCGGCTTCCTCGAGCAGAACCGCTGTCCCCACTCGAAGTGTTTTGTCTATGACACCGCGACCGACCAATGGGCGCCGATCGCGCCGCTGGCGCGGCCCCGGGGCGCGATCTCGGCCATCACGGTCGATGGCGTCATCCATCTGCTCGGCGGCCGCGACGTCCGCTCGGTCGAATGGCACGAGATCTACGATCCGGCGACCAACAAATACACGACGCTCGGCGGCATGCGCGGCTCGACCGCAACGCAGCCTTATGTCGGACAGCGCGACCACATGGGCGTGGCGCTTGTGGATGGAAAAATCCACGCCATCGCCGGGCGCATGGACTCCTACGACTTCAACACCAGCCTGAACGCGGTCTACGATCCCAAAACCGACGGATGGTCCTTCCGCGCGCCACTGCCGACGCCGCGCAGTGGCGTCTCGGCGGTCTATGTCGGCGGCCGGATCATCGTGTTCGGCGGCGAAGCCACCGGAAAGGTGTTCGGCACCAACGAAGGCTACGATCCGAAAACCGATACGTGGGAGGAACTGACCCCGATGGCGATCCCGCGTCACGGCCTGCACGGACAGACTTTGGCGGTCATCGGCAACATGGTGCATGTACCAGGAGGTGGCCCCGTTCCGGGCGGCAGCGTCCAGGGCGCCTATCACGACGCCTTTACGTTCGACTGACCTGGTCGCCGGGTCGCAAGATTTCGCCTTCGAACGAGCAACGCCCGCGCCATGATGCGGGCGTTTGCACGTGCGCCGCCATGGAGACTACCGCAATTTGCCGCTGTCACCGGGCGGGGTGCAGTTCGAGGGCGACAACGCTGGTGGCGAGGTTAGCGGTGACCTCACCTTCCATCACTATCGGCTGCAAGGTTACGGCCGAGGCTGCGCCGCCCACAAGCGCGTTCGCACCGGCCGACTTCTTGGCCGCCGCACCTCCGTACTGCCCTGCCAGGATACCGAACCGGCGGCTGGTCGACGCATAAACTGTCCAGACCATCTCCGCGCCCGAGGCCTTGGCGACGTCGGCACCGAACTTGACGATCGCACCTGAGTACACCTCGCGCGGCCCTGGACGCGCCGGCGTGAAAAGGCAGGTTAGACGTTTTTTCGCTGTGACGACCAAGCCGATATCGTTGGACGTGTCGCAGGTCAGGGTACCGGTCTTGGCCCCCTGCGTCCCTTGCGCCGACGCGACGCCCGGCCACGCTGCCGCCACAGCGCCGATGGCGAAACTAGCGATGAGGAAATTACGCATGTCGGTCCCGGTGACGCGAAAGGCGTCGCCCGCGATCATAGCCTGCCCGGCCCACTAGGCAACGCAGCGGGCGGCAAAATTGGCGGCGGCTGATGTCGACAGCGGACTGAAGGCCGGATCGCACCCCGTCATCATGCGGGGACGCTCCTGCGGCGGCTGCGGACGAACCGCCGTTGCCGGGGCCAGGCGGTCACCCTTGTTGCTGCGATCGACGGTCTGAAGCGGAGCCTTGGAAATCGAGGCGATTGAAGATTGTTCGAGCGCGGTATTCGCGTCGCCTGGCTGCGCGATCAACACGATGGCGAATGCGGCCAAGGCGCCGGCGGAGAAATAGGACACGAAATCGCGCATCGGTTTGCTCCATCCTCGGCGAACCAGGCTCGCCGTGCTGACAACGCAGGTACAACCGCGACCGTCTCTTTATGTTCCTGCCGGCTGCTGCGGATAGCCGCGCGTTAACGACGCGGAACTTTCTTGGCGTATTGATGGAACTTTCGTCCCGAGCATTCGTTCACCCGGCGAGATCACGACAAATCCAACGTCTGAGGTGTTCAATGAGCGCGCGTACAGCTAAATCCGTGGCCGCCGACGAGATCGCGGCGATCGAGGACCTGATGGGGGATCTGGAAAAGCGGCTGCGCCGGCTCTCCACCACCGCCAAGACCGAGGCATCCGGCGCCTCCAGCGACGTCGGCGACTTCGTCAGCGAAGCGCTGGCCGGCATTATGGAGCGGGTCCGTGACAGCGCCTCGGGCGTCAGCAAGTCCGTTGCCGATGAGGCGACCAAGATCGGCGCCGATGCATTCAAGAAAATCACCGATGAGGTCGAGCACCGTCCCCTGCTCATGTTGGGCATTGCAGCCGGCATCGGCTTCCTGGCCGGGCTGGCCAACCGCCGGTAACGCCATGCGGCTTGATCACATGGTCACACAGGTGGCCGGGCAATTGCTCGGCCGCCTGTTGCGGCTGGCTTTGGTGACCGCCGTTATCGCAATTGCGGCGCTGATTGCGATCTACCATTTCACCGTCGCCGGTACGCTGGCGCTGGAGCTTCAATACGGATTGATCAATGCCCGTCTGATCGTCGGCGGGATTTACGCGGCGGTGGTTGTGGTGGCCCTGATTGTCTTGTGGTCGATGCGCCGCAAACCGGTCGAGCCGCCGGCACCGGCCTTGGCTCTGCCGCGCGAAACGCAGTTCGCCATGTTGGTTGAGGCGTGCATGGCCGGCTACGCGCTCGGGCGCAAAACAGACCGGGTTTCCTGAAGCTTTTGACGTTTTCCTGACGCGCCTGACCATCGCCCAACAAAAAAGCCCGCCGCGTTTGACCGCGGCGGGCTTTTTCCTGTCGGATGCGTCGATCAGGACGCCTTGCGCTCGCGCCTTTTGGCGTTGCGCTCGAAGAACAGCGCCTGGCTGAGCACAGCGGACACAGTCGCCGGCTGGAACGGCTTGGCGATCAGGAACGCCGGCTCGGGGCGCTCACCGGTCAGGAAGCGCTCCGGATAGGCGGTAATGAAGATGACCGGCACTTCAAAGGTGCGCAGCATCTCGTTGACCGCATCGAGACCGGAGCTGCCGTCCGCCAACTGGATGTCCGCGAGAATAATGCCGGGACGCTTGACCTTGGCCAGCGCAATCGCCTCGGAATGAGTGCGGGCGACGCCAAGCACCTTGTGGCCAAGGCCCTCCACGAGGCCTTCGAGATCGAGCGCAATGAAAGTCTCGTCCTCGATGATCAGCACATCGGTCGCGATTTCAGCGGCCAGTTCGCGGCCTGAATCTTCAACCAGTTCGCGGAGCTTGGGGACGTCGATATCCAAGACCTTGGCGGCATCGTCTTCGGAGAGCCCTTCCAGGGCCACGAGGAGGAACGCCTGCCGCGGCAGCGGCGCAATCTGCGCCAAATGGCGCTCGACCGGCTGGTTGGGGTCGATGCCGGGGGCCACGGTCGGCCGGCCATTGAGAGCGACCGAATTCCAGATTTTGGTGAAAAGCCGGTACAGGGCGATCCGCGTCGAGGCGTTGTCTTCCAGAACCTTGGGGTCCTGGACCAGCGCTTCGAGCGTGGCCGCCACGTAGGCATCGCCGGACGGCTGACTGCCGGACAACGCCCGGGCATAGCGCCGGAGATACGGCAGATGTTGAGCAACTGATTGAGATGTCGACAAAAATCCCTCCCGAAACCGATTAGAGCCCTGCTTAGATGGGCATCGCCCCGAACATACGTAAGCTTGTTCACAGCTCCCAACGTCGATCCTTTAAAAAAGTTCCCTCATTGTGGAACCAACTGTCCGGTCAGCGGTTTTGAATAAACGCCAGAGGGGGAAACCTGAGCTCCGGTCGGAGCGAAGGGGAATTGGGGCCACACATGAACGAAGAAGATCGTAAGCCCGTGGGACAGCAAAAACCAATGGAAAGCGCGGCCAGTCGAAAAAAGTCAGAGGCCAAGCCGGCGAAACTGGGCCGAGAGGTCCAGGCCCGTCTCGGTCAGCAACTCCGCGCCATGTACGATGACGTGGTCAACCAGGGTGTGCCCGACCGGTTCGCCGATCTGGTCAGCCGGCTCGATGGCACCGACAACAAGGACAAGCACTGATGGATGAATCAGTCCGCAAATCTGTCCTTGCCGCGGTGCCCAGCCTCCGCGCCTTCGCCATCTCGCTCTGTGGGAATGTCGATCGCGCCGACGATCTGGTGCAGGAAACGATGGTCCGCGCGCTGGCCAATATCGACTCATTCCAGCCTGGCACCAACATGTCGGCTTGGCTGTTCACGATCCTGCGCAATCATTTCCGCTCGGAGTACCGCAAGCGGCGCCGCGAGGTTGAGGACAGCGACGGACACTACGCCGACTCGCTCAAATCGCAACCCGAGCAGCACGGTCAGGTGGAGTTCACCGAATTCCGCAAGGCGCTGGCGCAGTTGCCCTCGGACCAGCGCGAAGCGCTGATCCTGGTCGGTGCCTCGGGCTTTTCCTACGAAGAAGCCGCCAACATCTGCGGCTGCGCCGTCGGTACCATCAAGTCCCGCGTCAACCGCGCGCGCACGCGGCTCGCCGAGCTTTTGTCCATCGACGGAGTCAATGACTTCGGCCCGGACGAACAGACGCGCGCCGTTCTCGCAAGCGGCGAGTAATCGGTCACCGCCATCGGCATCCCGACAAAACGCCATCAAGAGCGTGTCGGAAGCTATGGCACGAGTGGCGATGCTTCCAGCATTGAAAGATAGGGGGCGCTCGGCTCCATGCCGGGCTCAGCGTGGCTGACGACACGGTTTCGACCAGCAGCCTTAGCCTCGTACATCGCGACATCGGCGCGGTGCAGCAGCCGATCGTCGCCGCCGCTGGCGGTCTGAGATGCCGCGACACCGACGCTTGCAGTCACGGCAAGAGCAGCCCCCCCGACCGTGAATTCGTTGACAGCCAGCACGGCACGGAGACGTTCGGCGATGTCGAGCGCTGCCGAGAGCGGCGTTTCCGGCAACATCACCGCGAACTCTTCGCCACCAAGCCGACCGATATAGTCGGATTTGCGCAATTCCATGCGCCAAAGCGCCACCGCGCGCTCAAGCACATGATCACCGGCGGCGTGGCCGTAATTATCGTTTATCGCCTTGAAATGGTCGATGTCGATGAGGACGCAGCTCAGCGCCGTGCCGTTTCGCTGCGCCCGCGCCATATCGCGCTCCACCTGCTGATGGAAAGCCTGGCGGCTCATGGCGCCGGTCAGACAATCGGTCGATACCAGCAACCGCAGTTCAAGCTCATCGACAACGATCTTGGCGAGATCCTCCAATATGCCGATTTGCGTATCGGTGACCGTGCGCGGCTCGCTGTCCAGGCAGCATAGCGAGCCGATGTTGTAGCCGTCCCTGCTGCGCAGCGGCACGCCGACATAAAAGCGGATATGGGGTCGGCCGAGCACCAGCGGATTGTTGGCGAAACGCGGGTCCGCCAGCGTATCGGCGACAATCATGGGACGTATGTCCTGGATCGTATAACTGCAGAACGAAACGTCACGGCTGGTCTCGGCGACATCGAGCCCTTGCTTCGACTTGAACCATTGCCGGTGCTCGTCGAGCAGCGAAACAAGCGCAATGGGCATGCCGAGAGCCGATTTGGCGATCCGGGTAATGCGGTCAAAAGCCTCTTCTGGAGCGGTGTCCAGCACGTCGTAGCGCCGCAGAGCCAGAATGCGCTCCGCTTCGCCACCAGAATTGCAGTTCACCATCTACGAACGATCCTGAGTTTAACGAGGGCTGCGCGATAAGAGCGCGTCAGCAAGGATGAGTTAGCTGATCACGATGGCGTCAACGCGGGAAATATCCTTTGAACCGCGCAATCTGTGAGGATTCCGCGCCGAGGGTAAAGAAACGCTGAACAACCTGCCGAACTCGCCGCTTTGAGCCGGCTCAAATACTTCCGAATAAGATCAGAATCGGCATGACAATCAGGAATGGCGCCCGATAATTCTGACGCCGCGTCCACCATGCGGATCTAGGTATCCAGGAGCTACTTTCCGGCGAGATCGACCGGGGTATAGACGCGTTTGATGGCGTCATAGACCGAGACCTGGATAACCGGATAGGTCTGCTTGAGCTTTTCGGCGGCCGCCGTGGCATCTGCTTCGGTAGCGAACTGCGTCTTCAGCTTGCCATCGACCGACAGCACAAAGCCTTCGGTCGGCATTGCATTGGCGCGCAGATTGACGGGCCTTTTGGAATCTTGACCGGCGTCACTCTTCCTGGTCTCGGCGGGCTTGGTCTCCGACCTCTTGAGTTCAGTGATGACGTCGTTCGCGGTCGGCTTGGCCTTGCTCATGTCTCGATGTCCGTTCTTTTTCAGTTTGCCAACGAAGCACTATGGTCGTCCCGCCATGTGCCGCAATTGTGCTGGGCAGAGATGTATCGACACGTTTCGGGTCAGGCCCGGCAAGAGGGACCCTGCACGAACGAATTTTCATTAGGACGCGCTGCGCCAGCACAGAGCCGCGCAACAGCGCAGCGACCATGCGCCTATCGGTCGGCAAAGTCGAGTGCGCCGGGGGCAGCCTCGACCGCCTCGATTTGCCGACAATTTTGCCTTCAAGTGTCGCAATTTGGTGATTCCGACCCCATATAAGGAGACCGCGACCGTGCCGCCCCTCGGCACCGGAATACCATTTCGAACGAAAGGAGTTTTTGTGACCCATAAATTCAATGTCGGTCAGGTTGTCGACCTTATGCCGAAGGTGCTGCGTGAAGCCGCCGCTGGCTCCTATCAGATTACTTTTTTGGTCCCGGTGTCCGACAAGGATCCAAGCGATCCGTTGTACCGGATTAAGAGCGCGACCGAGAAACACGAGCGGGTTGCGCCTGAAAGCGAATTGACGCTGTCGGAAGAAGAGTTCGCCTGACCGCGCCTCCGATCGAGAGCCCCGCATGACCCCGTCATGCGGGGCTTTTCTTTGACCGGATGCGCCTGTGCCCAGAGGTGACTTCGGCAAGATTTGGCACCGGCGGAACCGGCGGTATCATCAGACGTTTAACGATCGGCATACCGAGCGCATTATCAATGGGCGGCCTCAAAACCTATCGCTCCAAGCGCGCGTTCGGCATCACCGCCGAACCGAAAGGCAAGGTCGCGCGCAAGCGCGGCAACGCCTTTGTCGTCCAGCAACATGACGCGACGCGACTGCACTACGACCTGCGGCTTGAGCTCGACGGCGTGATGAAGAGCTGGGCGGTCACTCGCGGCCCCAGTATGGTGCCCGGCGACAAACGTCTGGCTGTGCAAACCGAAGATCACCCGATCGACTACAACACCTTCGAAGGCACCATCCCGAAAGGCCAGTATGGCGGCGGCACGGTGATGATCTGGGATCGCGGCACCTGGCAGCCGGAGGCCGATCCGCAGAAAGGCATGAAAAAGGGCCACCTGGCCTTCACGCTCGACGGCGAAAAGTTGCAAGGCGGCTGGCACCTGGTGCGCATGCACCGTCGACCGGGCGAGAAACGCGACAACTGGCTGCTGATCAAGCAGGATGACGACGACGCGCGCAGCAAACGGGACAAGGATATCCTCGCCGAGATGCCGCTGTCGGTCACCACCGGCCGGTCTCTTGACGAAATCACCAAAGGCGCGGCTCAGAAAAAGTCCGCGCCGCAAAAGCCGGCCAAGACCGCATCGTCGAGGAAGCGCACGAGGACAACATCGGCGCCCGATGAAAAGACTCGCAGGAAGAAAACGCCGCCCCGTGGCGCCGCCCTGCCCGATTTCGTCGCGCCTGCTCTTGCGACATTGGCCGACACCGCCCCCGACAGCGCAAACTGGATTCACGAAATCAAGTTCGACGGCTACCGCATCCAGGCGCGGCTTGACGGCAGAAAGGTCAAACTGCTGACCCGGACCGGCCTCGACTGGACCCGCAAATTTGCCACCGTGGCAAACGCAGTCGCGCAGCTACCGGCCCAGACGGCGCTGATCGACGGCGAACTGGTAGTCGAGGACGACGACGGCGTCTCCAGCTTCTCGTTGCTGCAGCAGGACCTCAAGGCGGACCGTCACGACCGCATGGTGCTCTATGTGTTCGACCTGCTGCATCTCGACGGCGCCGATCTGCGCCAGCAGCCTTTAAAGGAGCGCAAGGCGACGCTGGCGGAATTGCTCAAGGGAGCGCCGGCCAAAGGCGCAGTCCGCCTGAGCGAGTCGATCGACGAGACCGGCTCGGTGCTGCTCAAACATGCCTGCCGGATGAATCTCGAAGGCATCATCTCGAAGCTCGAAGATGCGCCCTACCGCTCAGGCCGCAGCCGCGACTGGCTCAAGACCAAATGCTCGGACCGGCAAGAGTTTGTCGTGGCAGGCTTCGTGCCGTCGACGGCGGATGCCCGCGCGATCGGCGCCTTGGTGCTCGGCGTCTATGAGGGCGACAAACTCCGCTATGCCGGGCGCACCGGCACCGGCTTCACCCATCAGGTGGCACGCGATCTGTATCGGAAACTGAAGGCGCTGCGGCGGGACAGCACACCTTTCGATAATCTGCCGGCGGAAGAGCGCGGCGCCCGCGGCCCGGTATGGGTCAAGCCGACCACCGTGGTCGAGGTCGAGGTTCGCGGCTGGACTCACGGCCACCGCGTCCGTCATGCATCGTATCAAGGCCTGCGGGAAGACAAGGACGCGCGAGAGGTTGTACGCGAAGTGAAGAAGGTCGCCGCGGCGAAGGCTGCAACGTCGGTCAAACGGCAAAGCGCTCCCGTGGCTAAAGGCAAAAAGACGGCGAAGAAATCAGCGGCGGCGAAATCGCGCAACGCCAAGGTTTCGGTCGGCGCCATCGCGCTGAGTCATCCGGAGCGCGTCTACTGGGAAGACGCCGGCGTCACCAAGCAGGACCTCGCGGAATTCTACAAGACGATTTGGAAATGGATGAGTCCGCACGTCGCGGGCCGGCCGATCTCCCTCCTGCGCTGCCCGGAAGGCGCCGCCGGTCAGTGTTTCTTTCAGAAACACGCCGCCGCCGGCATCTCGGCCGATCATCTGCATCTGATCCCGGAAGACGACGACAAGATCATCTCCATCGAGGACATCGACGGCCTGGTCTCGCTGGTTCAGGCGGGCGTCCTCGAAGTCCACACCCGCGGCAGCAAAGGCGACGACCTCGCCAATGCAGACCGGCTGGTGTTCGACCTCGATCCCGGGCCCGGCACCGGCTGGAAGGATGTGGTTGCCGCCGCGCGTGACGTGCGCGAGCGGCTCGCCGGCATCAAGCTCACGACGTTCCTCAAGACGTCGGGCGGCAAGGGGCTCCACGTCGTGCTGCCGATCGCGCCGACTCCGTGGGATGAGGCCAAGGCCTTTGCGCGCGGCGTCGCCGAAGCGATGGCGGCGGATACGCCGGAGCGCTACACCGCTGCGATCAGCAAAAAGAAGCGCAATGATCGCATCTTTATCGATTATTTGCGCAACAGCCGGGAGGCGACAGCGGTGGCGCCCTACTCCACCCGCGCCCGGCCTGGTGCGCCGGTGTCCGTGCCGATCGACTGGTCGGAGCTAGACAGTCTCAAGGGTGCGAACCAGTTCACCGTGCTCAACCTTCCGGCGCGCCTGTCGCGCCAGCGCAAGGATCCCTGGGCGACGATCGGGCGGTTCAAGCAGAAGCTACCGAAGCTGAAATAGCCCTTCCCAACTTCGCCGACGGACATCCCAAGACGGCCGGCCGCCGGACATCACGGTAACGGACGATGGAGACACGCATGGCGACAAGCACTCACACCCCGGCAGAACACAAGGGCTCCCATGGCCTGACCCGGCGGTTCACCAAATTTGCCCAGGCAACGGCCGCGTGGAGCGGACATCCCACGGCATTCATCGCGGCCGTGGCGGTCGTGGTGACCTGGATCGTGACCGGACCGATCTTCAACTACAGCGACACCTGGCAGTTGGTTATCAATACCGGCACGACAATCGTGACGTTCCTGATGGTCTTCCTGATCCAGAACACCCAGAACCGCGACATGATGGCCGTTCAGCTCAAATTGTCCGAACTGGTGCTGGCCATGAAGGGTGCCAAGGACGAATTTGCCTCAATTGAGGACCTGGATGACGACGAATTGGAGGCTTTGCATCGGGAATTCCGCGCCCGCGCAGAATTGGCCTTCCACCATCTGACAACACGAAAATCCAGCCGCCGTTAAATCCCGGGGCAAAAACTGCGCGGGGCCGGGAACCATCGCTACACGATGGCGTTATCGAGGCGGCATTCAGGCTGGACCGGCGAACCCGCAATTGCGGCGCGCTTGCCATTCGATTGTCGGGATCGGGCATACCATTTCAGGGAGTTTAGCGATGAAGAAGTTTCTTATCATTGGCGTGGCGGCATTCGCTCTGGCCGGCTGTCAGACTGCCCAGCAGGATCGTGCTTTGACCGGTGCGGCAATCGGCGGCGTTGCCGGTACCGTGGTCGGCGCCGCAGCGGGCGGTTCGGTCGGCAGCGCTGTGGCCGGTGGCGTGATCGGCGCCGCGGGTGGCGCCATCGTCGGCGGCGCTACCGCTCCGCAGAACTGCTACGCGCGGACCCGTTCGGGACGCACCGTTCGCGTCGCGTGCTAATTTCGGCTTGATGGACGGAGGCCCGCAATTGCGGGCCTCCGTTTATTTGCGTGCGGCCTGGCGGAAGCTGGAAGCACAGCGCGTAAAAATTCCCGGCCAACCGCTCGTTGTCGCCGCTGCACTTCGCGTGGAGCGGCTTTTCTGCATTGGCGCAGAGCCCATCGCCCGCCGGACTGGCCCAAGCCGCTCCGATTACCGGCATGGCATCGTATTTCGGCATCAACCACAAAGGCCGTACCGCCAGCGGCGCCGCCGACGACGGCGCACGCTTCACAGCCGCCCATCGTACCTTACCTTGGAATGTGGATGATCGAGCGGGGGCTGATCAAGGCGGCGGTTGAACCGGCGCCCTGACGAACCTTGGCGTCTCGTCGCAGGCCATCCCCTTTGCGTTTCCCCGTGTTATGAAGCCGCCACTTATCCTCATCTGCCGCACCCCCGCCTCTGCCCTTACCCTGCCAAGGACACCCCATGCCGGCCAAGCGAACCGCCAAGAAAAGCTCCGTCAAGAAGAGCGCCGCCCGTAAGACTCCCGCCAAAGCCGTATCCAGGCGCCCAGCGCCGCGGCTCGCGGTGCTCAATGAAGACAAGCTCGACGACACACAGCGCGCGCTGCTGGAGTCGATCCGTTCCGGCCCCCGCGGCAAGGGCGTAATCCCGCGCGGCCCCTTCGCGGTCTGGATGCATGCGCCGACGGTCGGCCAGTACGCCCAGCAGCTTGGCGGCTTCTGCCGCTACCAGACCGCGGTGTCACCGCGTCTGTCCGAATTCGCCATCCTGTGCACAGCGCGGCTATGGCGCGCGCAATATGAGTGGTTTGCCCACGCGCCGATCGCCGAAAAGGCCGGTGTGAAGCCTCAGACCATCGCCGATTTGCGCGCCGGCCGGGTTCCCAAAACGGCCGCCAAGGACGAACGGGCGATCTACGATTTCGTCCACGAGCTGTACAAGACCAGGCGCGTCAGCGACGCGACCTACAAGCGCGTCAACGCCATTCTGGGCGACGCAGCGACCGTCGAACTGGTGACCATCCTGGGCTACTATTCGCTGGTCGCAATGGTCCTGAACATCTTCCAGATGATGCCGCCGGAGGAAGCTCCTCTTACTTTTGCCGAGCCGGCTGGCACATAGCGGTTGCCCTTTTCTTAGCCCGTAGCCGCCTATTTTTTAGGCTGCTACGGGCATTTTTTATGCAGCCGAGAGAAATTTCCGGTTTTTGAGGCGTTTATTCTCCAAAACTTCCGTTTCAAATGATGGCACGTAGCTTGCGAGCGCTCCCCGCATTGTCAGCAAGACGAGGAGTGTTCGCATGCGACGTCGAGATTTCACCCGTATGGCTTTGGCTGGCGCCGCCGGCACCATCGCAGCGCCCGCCATCGCCAAGGCGCAGACCACATTCAACTGGAAAATGACCAGCTTCTATGGCCCGAACGCCGCGTTCTATTCGACCGGCCCGGGCGGCGCCAAAGATCTCTGCAAACGCATCGAGGACATGTCGGGCGGGCGGCTGAAAATCCAGTTCTACGGCGCAGGCGAACTGATTCCGGCGGCGGAAGGCTTCGACGCCGTGTCTTCCGGCACCGTCGAGATGAATTACGCCAACTCCTATTTCTGGACCGGCAAGAGCTTCGCTGCGCAGTACTTCACGGCGGTGCCGTTCGGGCTCAACTTCCAGGGCTTTAACGGTTGGTACTATGACGGCGGCGGCGCCGAACTTTGGCGCGAGGTCTATGACCGTTTCAATCTCGTGCCGTTCGCCTGCGGCAATACCGGCGTGCAGATGACGGGCTGGTTCCGCAAGGAAATCAAATCGGTCGACGACCTCAAGGGCGTGAAGATGCGCATCCCGGGTCTGGCCGGCCGCGTGTACCGCGAACTCGGCGTTGACTCGCGCCTGATCGCGCCGGGCGAGATTTTCCCCAACCTCGAACGTGGCGTCATCGACGCCGCCGAATTCGTCGGGCCCTATCTCGACCGCCAGCTCGGTCTGCAGAAGGTGGCGAAGTATTACTACACCACCGGTTGGCACGAGATGGCGACCGCCAGCGAACTGATCATCAACAAGGCCAAGTGGGCGAGCCTGCCGCCGGACCTGCAGGCCATCGTCTCGAACGCCTGCGCCGCCTGCAACGTCATCAGCGAAGCGTGGTGCCAGAAGAACAACGCCGAGGCCTACGAGGATCTGGTCAAGAACCAGGGCGTCATCGCGGGGCCGCTGCCGGATGACGTGGTCGCCGCGCTGCGCGCCGCCACCACCAAGATTCTGGCGGAAGCCGTGGCCAAGGATCCCGTGACCAAGAAGGTCCACGACTCCTACTTCGCCTACAAGGCCAAGTACGACGAATGGGCCGACAAGAGCGAAACGGTCTATCACAACAAGATCCGCAAGGCGTCCTAAGTGAGCTTCGCCGAACGTCTGGCCGGTGGGATCGACACGGCTGTCGATCTCATCGGCCGCGCCGCCGCATGGCTGTGTCTCATCCTGGCGCTGGTGATGGGCGCCAACGTACTGTTGCGCTACGCCTTTTCCATCGGCTCGATCTGGATGCAGGAGCTGGAATGGCACCTCCTCGTGCCGATCTGCCTGCTCGGCATCTCCTACACGTTGCTGCACCGCGAGCATGTTCGCGTTGACGTGCTGTTTCAGTACCTGCCGCCACGCAGCAAGAGCCTGGTCGAGGTCATTACCGGCGTGCTCGGCATGGTGTTCGCCGCGGCCGTGATCTACCTGTCGATTGCCTATGTTTACCAGTCCTGGAGCAACAACGAAGGCACCGCCAACCCCGGCGGCATCGAGGCCCGCTACATCGTCAAGTCGCTGATCCCGATCGGCTTCGCGCTCTATTTTCTTCAATCGCTGTCCGAAGCCATCAAGCACTGGCTCGCATACCGCAAGGGCTGACCATGTCGCTTGAAATTCTCGCCATAATGATGCTGGCGTCGTTTTTCGTGCTGCTGCTGGCTGGCATTCCGGTGGCACTGACGCTGGCAATATCCGGCTTTACCTTCGGCCTGCTCGGCTTCGGCCCGCTGTTGTTCAACCTTTTGCCGCACCGTCTGTTCGGGGTTGTGACCAACACCACCATGGTGGCGATCCCGTTGTTTGTGTTCATGGGCATGATGCTGGAGCGATCGAGGCTCGCCGAGGACCTCATGGACGTGATCGGCCATCTGGCCGGCTCGCTGCGCGGCGGCCTCGGCATCGGCATCGTGCTGGTCGGCATCCTGATGGGCGCCACCACCGGCATCGTCGGCGCCACCGTCGTCACCCTCGGGCTGCTGACGCTGCCCGGCATGCTGCGGCGCGGCTACAACAAGGGCCTCGCCTGCGGCGTCATCTGCGCCTCCGGTACGCTCGGCCAGATCATTCCACCCAGCCTCATTCTGATCCTGCTGGCGGACATCATGAACGAGTCGGTCGGCACGCTGTTCGCCGCGGCGATGCTGCCGGGCATGATGCTCGCCGGCATCTATTGCATCTACATCCTGCTGGTCGGCGCGCTCAACCCCAGCGCCGTGCCTGCCATACCCGCCGAAGAACGCGCCTTAATGTCGCGCGGCCAGCTCGCCGCCAAGCTGATCAAGGTGGTGCTGCCGCCGGTCGGACTGGTCGGCGCCGTTCTTGGCTCGATCATCGGCGGCGTCGCCGCACCGTCGGAGGCCGCCTCCATGGGCGCGCTGGGCTCGATCCTGATCACCGCCGTGACCGGACGGCTCAGCTTTCAGGTGCTGCGCGAGACCTGCCAGGCGACGTTCAAGATCACCGCCATGATGATGTTCATTCTGATGGCGGCGCAGGTGTTCGCGCTTTCCTTCCGCGGGCTTCAGGGCGAAAGGCTGGTGCACGACTTCTTCGCCTTCCTGCCCGGCGGCATCAATGCCGACATCTGGTTCCTGATGCTGATCATCTTCATTCTCGGCTTCTTCATCGAGTGGATCGAGATTTCCTACATCGCTGTGCCGCTGTTTCTGCCGGTGTTCGCCGCCGCCAACGTCGACATGGTCTGGCTGGCGACGCTGATCTGCGTGAACTTGCAGACCTCGTTCCTCACGCCGCCGTTCGGCTGGGCGCTGTTCTTTCTACGCGGCGTCGCGCCCCCGGAAGTCACGACCGGCGACATCTACCGCGGCATCCTGCCGTTCGTCGGCATGCAGATCATGGCCCTGACGGTGGTCTTTATGTTCCCCGGCATCGCCACCTGGCTGCCGAAGGCAATTGGCTGGTAGCCGGTCGCCGTAGCTTCAGGCCGAGGCCGGATAGCGCCGGATCAACCGGGTCTGCCGGATCAGGCTGCCGACGAAATCGCCCGTGCGGGTCGGGCTGAAGCCCCGCGCCCGGTTGCCGCGGCCGATCTCGAACAGCAGCCGCTGCTGCTCCGTCAGCCTGCGATAGACCTCGCGCACCGACAGCCGCGGATCCCAGCAGTCGATGCCCTCGCCGCCGATGCCGTTGATTTCGAGGATCGCCAGACCCTCGCCGCGCATCAAGGCCGCGATGCTGTCGAAACGGAGATCGAAGCGGCCGTAATGAAACTCCGTCATGCTGCAGGCGATGGCGTCGAACCGCTGCTCCAGCGCGGGCGTAATGTGCGCGCTTCCGTCGCGGTACAGCGCGCCCGCGCGCTGGTTACCGATCAGCGCGATCTGCACCACCTCGCCGCAGGCCGGAACGCGATCGAGATCGCAGATGCCGCGGTGGGTCGGGTCGACGCCGAGATGCAGGTCCGACTTCCAGCTGGCGCGGGCGTCGCGCCGGATCAGCTCGCGCACGGTGCTGCGGCCGTTGCCGACGACGTGCGGGAAATACCGCAGCGTCAGTGACAGAACGCGCCCCGTCGCCTCGCCCGGCAGCCGGGCATAAAGCACGGCCGCTTCCGCCGCATAAGGCACGTAACGCTGCAGCATCAGCCTGCAATCGGCCGGAAAGCCAGTCAGGTAATCCGCCAGTTGCGCCGGCTCGTCGATGCGGCGCACGCCGTGGCCGTGCCATCCGATGTCGGGCTTGGCCATCAGCGGAAACGTCAGACCGGCACTGCGCAGGGCTTCGTTGGCCTGGCCCAGGTCGGCGGCAAGGCTTGCCGTGCGCGTGACCACCACGTAGTCGGCGATCCAGGCGCGCTCGGGGCGCGCCACGTCGTCGAAGTACGAGCTTTTGGATTCGCCCCACATCCCGCCGGTGAAGATTTTCGGATTGGCCGCGGTCGGCAGCGTCAGCGAACCGTGGCGCAGGCCGAGCCAAAACCAGTTCATCACCAGCGGCAGATAAAACAGCGCCGGCGGAATGCGTTCGGCCGCCGCCACCCGGCAGTCGCTCCGCGACAGCGGCGGCATGCCGAGGCAGGTTTCGGTCATGACGGTGTCAACGGCGGACACGGCTTCCGAGGTGTCGCGGAACGAGAATATCCACTTCCGCAACAGGCTCGACGCGACGATGGCCCCGAACAATAGCGGCCAGGCCCAGACCCCGATCCAGTCGTTCAGCACGGCGCCGAACTCGATCACGAGATACAGCACAAGCGGCAGATAGATTGCCGAGATGATCAGGCTTGCCGCCGCGAAGCGGGTCAGCGAAACCCGCGCGTAGCCGCAGGCCACGAAGGCGACAAACACCACGCCCGGCACCACCCGTGACAAGGCGACGACGCCGAACACATTTCGCTCCAGCGTGGCGCTGAACCGGCGCACGCGATCGTCGATCGCGTACCGGCTGAGCCAGGGCACGCGCCGCGCCGCGGCGCCGATGCCATAGAGCGCGAAATCGCTGGCCACCATGCCGATATAGATGCTGACAGCCACCAGGCTGACCGGCATCACATTGTTCACGACAAGATAGCCGCCCAGAATGATCGCGAGATCCTCATGGGCGAATGGCAAGATCAACAGCGACGTGAATCGTGCAACGCCCCCGAGATCGAGCGCGATCTCGCCGGCCACAGCAATCGATTGCAGCAAGTGCGTCCCCCAGAACCCCTAATCGGCGCGAAGCCGCAAAGGCCTCGCACCCGGCGGTTCCCCAACCGCCGTTCCCACGTCAGCAACCAAGTTTGCCTGATGAAAGGCCGGACCGCGTTTTTGTTATTTGGGTCCCGGGATCAGTGTGGCGCACCGCGTCGGCAAGGACAAGGAACTTCGTAATCCCGGCTGCACGGCGTAAATAGCAAGCCGGTACCGTCGTGCGGCCGAAGGCGCCAGCGGGATCGCCGCCGCCTCCGGCTTGCGCCGTTAGTGCCCGTGACCGCCGCTGTGGCCGGCCGGTTTCCCGCCGATCGCCCCGACCACGAATTCGACATCGACCTTGCCGGCCTTCTCGAACTGCAGCGTCGCCTTGATGCGCTCCCCCTGCGCGAACGGGCGTTTCAGTCCGACGAACATCACATGGTAGCCGCCGGGTTTGAGTTCGACCGTCTGCCCCGGCTTGACGTCAAGGCCCTTCGGCAGGACCCGCATCTTCATCACGCCGCCATCCATGCTCATCTCATGGATTTCAAAGCGCTCCGAGACATCGGAAGCGCCGCCGACAAGCCGGTCCGCGGTCGTGCCGGTGTTGGCGATCTTGAGATAGCCGCCGCCGACGCTGGCGCCCTTCGGGGTCGCCCGCGCCCATGGTTGTTCAATCTTCAGCCCGCCCACCGCGTAATCCTGGGCGAGCGCGGATCCAGCGACGAGAAGGCTCGCCATAGCGGCGAAGATGGTATTGCGGTTCAACATGTCTGGCTCCTGACAGTGCGGACGCGCGGCTCACCGGACGCGTCCTGCTAAATGGAAATGGAAGATTGTGACGGGGTCAGGCCGCAGGAGGCGCGCGCGGGTTTTGCGGACGCTTTTCGAACGCCCGTTCCACCGCTGCGACCCGCAACGCCCGCGCTGCGACCGTCGCAAAAGCCGGGAGTGAGGCGTCAAAGGCGTGCGGCGGCTCGCCCATCGCCTGAGCGTGGCAATGGATGCCGCAGCCGGCAGCACAGCCGCAGCCAGGGTCATGAGACGCTGGCTCGCCCCCACCTGCGGGGGCCGATGTTACGCAGATCGCCGAATCAAAATGGGCCCCGGCTGCGACCGTCAGCGGCAGCAGCAAGGCCTGAAGCACGACCACATAGGCCGCGAGCAACGCAAATACCCGGCGCGAAGGGCTGATCCTGTGCATCGGCCCCTGTTTAGGCCCCCTGAACGGGGGCGTCCACAACGAGGGCCCCGCGCATTTTGCGGTTTTTGCGCCGTTAGCCAGTTCCGGCCTTGAAAAGCCGGCCGCCATTGAACTTGCGGCAACGCTTCGCTATACGGGCAGCCACGCTTGCCGGTGGAAGGCCGGGCTCGGGGGCCTAGCGGCACACGTCCAGCGCGCCGCCCCGCCGATCGCAAGAATTCAAAAGAAATCAGAGAGTTAACGATGTCCACCACCTACGAGACGATCGCCAATATTATCGTCGAGACCTGCGATATTCCGCGCGACTCCATTACGCCGGAGAGCCACGCCATTAACGATCTGGGCATCGACAGCCTCGATTTCCTCGATATTGCCTTCGCCATCGACAAGGCTTTCGGCATCAAGCTGCCGCTTGAGCAGTGGACCCAGGAAGTGAACGACGGCAAAGCCACGACCGACCAGTATTTCGTGTTGAAAAACCTGGCCGCCCGCATCGACGAACTCGTCGCCGCCAAGGGGGCCTAGCGCGGTCCCATGCGCCTCGAGTACTTCCAGCTGATCGACCGGATCATTGACCTCAATCTCGCCGACCGAAAGATCAGCAGCGAGGCCACGGTTCCCACAGCCAGTACGATCTTCGAGGGGCATTTCCCCGGCTATCCGCTGATGCCCGGCGTGCTGCTGATCGAAGCGATGGCCCAGACTTCCGGCTGGCTGGTGATCGCCGCCAACCGTTTCGAACGCGTGCCGTTCCTGGCCTCGGTCAAGGAAGCCAAGCTGCGGACGTTTGTCACTCCGGGCGAAGTCCTGTCGGTCGAGGCGCAACTGATGCACGAAGGCTCCGGCTACGCCGTCACGAAGGCGAAGATCGTGGCCAATGGCAAACCGATCTGCGATGCGACACTGACCCTTCGGGTGATGGATTTCCCCAACGCCGAGATGGAAACGGAGATGCGCAAGCTCGCATCCCGCATCGGGCTGGCCCTTGAGGCACCCGTCAATGGCTGACGCCGCACGGGAAACCTGGATCACAGGTATCGGCATCGTCTCCAGCCTCGGCGAAGGGCCGCAGGCTCACTGGCAGAAACTGATGGAGGCACAGCCCGGCGCCGACGCGTCAGCCTTCGCACCTTTCCTGGTCCATCCCCTCGCCCCGATCAATTTCGACGCGCAGATCCCCAAGAAGGGCGATCAGCGCCAGATGGAAATGTGGCAGCGGATCGGCACTTACGCCGCCGGGCTGGCGCTGGACTCGGCCGGCGTCAAAGGCCAGACCGAGATTCTTTCCCGCATGGACATGATCGTCGCTGCCGCCGGTGGTGAGCGCGACCTCGCGGTTGACGGCGCCATTCTGACCGGCATGCCGAAGGCCGACAATCCCGCCGCTTTTCTCAACGAGCGGCTGATGAGCGATCTGCGGCCAACGCTGTTTCTGGCGCAGCTCTCCAACTTGCTGGCCGGCAATATCTCGATCGTGCATGGCGTCACCGGATCTTCACGAACGTTCATGGGCGAGGAATCGTCCGGCGTGAACGCCGTACGGATTGCGCTGTCGCGCATTGCCGCGGGCCAGAGCGATATCGCGCTGGTGGGCGGCTCGCATAACGGCGAGCGGCCCGATCTTCTGATGCTCTACGAATTCGCCGGCCTTGGCATGAAGGACAAGTTCGCACCGGTCTGGGAACGCGGCACAAAGGGCAGCTTTGCGCTGGGTTCTATTGGCGCCTTTCTGGTGATCGAAGCGCGCGAGCATGCCGAAGCGCGCGGCGCCAAGCCGATGGCGCGCCTCAGCGCCGTTGTTGCCGACCGCGCCAAACGCAAACCGGGCGACGTCACCGCCATGCTCGAGAAACTCTGGAGCGCGATCAAGGACAGGGTCATGCCGGATCGCACCGCGGTCATTTCCGGCGCCAGCGGCGCCGAACCCGCCACCGGTGAAGAACGCGCCTTTCTCGAAGGGCACCGCGACCTTGCCGTCCGCGCCACCGGGTCCTATCTCGGACATGGACCGGATACGCAGTTTCCCATGAATGTGGCCCTCGCCACGATCGCGCTCGGCCATGGTCGTTTGTTTCCGCCCTGTGACTCGACCGGTCTGGAGCGGCCAATGACAGGGGATTTGCGCCAGGTTCTGGTGACCGGCGTCGGCCACTGGCGGGGCGAAGGCCTCGCATTGCTCGAACGGGTCGACTGAAGGAGCGCGGCAATGACATCGACCAGAGACAAGTTCGGCCGGCCGATCGTCGTCGTGACCGGCGTCGGCGTCGTTACGTCACTGGGCGCTGGCAAGGTCGATAACTGGGCCAAGCTGACCGCCGGCGAATCCGGCATCCGCGCCATCACCCGCTTCCCCACCGACGGCCTCAAGACCCGGATCGCCGGCACCATCGACTTCCTGCCGCCGCAGTCCTGTACCGCGGCTTTGTCCGAGCAGTTCGCCGATCTGGCTGCCGAAGAAGCGGTGACCCAATCCGGCATCGGCACGCGGGGCGCCTTCCCGGGCCCGCTGTTCGTCGCGGTGCCGCCGATCGAAGTCGAATGGCCGCAACGGCTTGAGGTCGGTGCCCAGACCGGCGCCAACGACAAAGTGGACTACAACGATCTGCTGCGCGTCAGCGCGCAGTTCCCGGCTTTCCATCGCCGCTTCATGTTCGGCTCGGTGGCTGAAACGCTGGCGGAAAAGTTCGGCACCCAGGGTTCGCCGATTTCGCTGTCGACGGCCTGCGCCTCCGGCGCCAGCGCGATCCAGCTCGGCGTCGAGGCGATCCGCCGCGGTGAAACGGATGCCGCGCTCTGCATCGGCACCGACGGATCGATCAATCCGGAATCGGTGATCCGCTTCTCGCTGCTGTCGGCGCTGTCGACCAGCAATGACGCGCCGGCCGGCGCCGCACGCCCCTTCGCCAAGAACCGCGACGGCTTTGTGATGGCCGAAGGCGCCGGCGCGCTGGTGCTGGAAAGCTATGACGCGGCCCGCGCCCGCGGCGCGACCATTCTCGGCGTGCTCGAAGGCTGTGGTGAGATGGCCGACGCCTTCCACCGCACCCGCTCGAGCCCGGACGGCAAGCCGATCATCGGCTGCATTGCCAATGCCATCAAGGATGCCGGCCTGACGCCCGCGGACATCGACTACGTCAATGCGCACGGCACGGGCACGCCGGAAAACGACAAGATGGAATATCTCGGCGTCTCGACGGTCCTCGGCGAGCGCATGAAGACGGTGCCGATCTCGTCGAACAAGTCGATGATCGGCCACACGCTGTCCGCGGCCGGCGCCATCGAGGCGGTGATTTCCATCCTCACGCTGCAGCATCAGCGCATTCCGCCAACCATCAATTACGAACAACCGGACCCGGCGATCCCGCTCGACGTCGTGCCGTTCAAGGCGCGCGATGCGCGCGTCACCCACGCCATATCCAACTCTTTCGGCTTCGGCGGGCAAAACGTCTCGCTGGTGATGGGGCTTGAGCCCGCTTGAGCGCGTGATCCTTCGGCCGGATCGGTAGAGCGCACAACCACAACAAAGAGGCAGCGACTTCGCGATGCGCGCACTCCAGCTAATCGGCGACCGCCAGCTTGAACTCGTCGACCTGCCCGCCCCGCCGCCGCCTGGCGACGGCGAAGTCCAGGTCCGCATCAAGGCGGTGGCGCTCAATCATCTCGACGTCTGGGGCTTCCGCGGCATGGCTTTCGCCAAGCGCAAGCTGCCGCTGGTCGTCGGCGCCGAAGCCTCGGGCGAGATTGCCGCGGTCGGCGGCGGAGTCTCCGGCTTCAGGGCGGGCGACAAGGTGGTGTCCTACGGCGCCATGACCTGCGGCACGTGCGCGGCCTGCCGCGAAGGCCGCGACAATCTGTGTGAGAACGTCGCCGGCATCATGGGCTTTCATATCGACGGCTTCGCGCGAGAGCTGATCAACCTGCCGGCGCGGCTAATCGTTCCGGTGCCGGACGGGGTATCGCTGCGCGATGCCGCCTGTGCCCCCATCGCCTTCGGCACGACCGAGCACATGCTGTTCGACAACGCCAAACTGCGGCCTGGCGAGACCATTCTGGTGCACGCCGGCGGCTCCGGTATCGGCTCTGTCGCCATCAAGATGGCCAAGGCGATCGGCTGCACCGTCATCACCACCGTCGGCGACGAAGCCAAAGCAGAAAAGGCCAAAGCGCTCGGCGCCGACCACGTCATCAACTACAAGACCGAGCGCTTCGAGGGCGTGACGCGCAAGCTCACAGCCAAGAAGGGCGTCGATGTCGTGTTCGAGCATGTCGGCGGCGAAGGCTTCAACGCGTCGCTGTTCGTGCTCAAGCGCGGCGGCCGGCTGGTCACCTGCGGCTCGACCGCGGGGCCGACCGTGACCATCAATCTGATGCAGCTGTTCCAGCAGCAGTACAAGATATTCGGTTCGTTCGGCTGCGCCATTCGCAATGTCCGCGATAGCCTGTCGAAGATCGCCGCCGGCATGGCGCCGATCATCGACAGTGAATTCGCGCTCGCCGACTTCGAGCAGGGCCTGGCGCGGCTCGAGGGCCGTCAGGTGTTCGGCAAGGTCATCGTCAACTTCTGAGGCGCGAGGCATGAGCGCGATCAAACGGCGGTTGCGCCGCGACGCCAAGCGCGCCGGCAACGCGCTGGTGGGCGCCCTCGCGATCGGCCTCATCAAGGGGCTGCGCCTGGTCAAGCCGGACTGGATGATCAACACCGGCGGCTGGCTGATGCGCCACATCGGGCCGCTGTTGCGCGAACACCGCATCGGCCGCGCCAATCTGGTCGCCGCCTTCCCGGAAAAATCGCCGGCCGAGATCGACGCCATCATGCGCGGCAGTTGGGATAATATCGGCCGCATGGGGGCCGAATTCGCCCATCTCGACCGGCTGTGGGATTTCGACCCCGATCACCCGGAGCGGCCGAGCCGTATCGACATCCGCGACGAACACGTCGCGCACTTCAAGGATCTGCTGGAGGACGGCAAGCCTGCCCTCATCTTTGCCGCCCATCTCGGCAACTGGGAACTGCCGGCCATTGCTGCCGCGACCTACAAGCTCGACAGCGCAGTGCTGTACCGCCGTCCCAACATTGCCGGCATCGACCGCTGGCTCCAGGATACGCGCGCGGCCAGCATGGGCACGCTCATCGCTACCAGTCTCGATGCGCCGATGAAGATCGCCGAGGCGCTGGAGCGTGGTGCCCATGTCGGCATGCTCGTCGATCAGTATTACGTGCGCGGCGTGCCGGTGACGTTTTTCGGCCGCAAGACCCGCGCCAATCCGCTGCTGGCGCGGCTGGCGCAGCATTTCGACTGCCCCATCCATGGCGTGCGGGTGGTGCGGCTACCAGGCAACCGCTATCGTCCCGAACTGACGGACGCCATCGCACCGGTGCGCGACGCGCAGGGCAAGATCGACATCGCCGGCACCACGCAGGTCATCATCGGCGTCGTCGAAGGGTGGGTGCGGGAGCATCCGGAGCAATGGCTCTGGCAACACCGGCGCTGGCGTCCGGAAGACGACGCCAAACCGGCGCCGGCCGGTCCGCCCGCGTAATCCGGACGGCGCTTGCGCAACGCGTCCATGAGAAGGCGATTCGGCAACTCATTTTTCAGTTTTTTCCCCGCGAATCAGATAGGTGTCTAGTTGCCTTTTGATGACATGAGGACTGCTGCTTCGGATTGAAACCTTTCAGGGGACACACATGCGCCTAACCACAATGATTTGTGCAGTTGGTGCGTTTGTAGCTTTTTCGTCAGTCAGCTCAGTTCATGCCGCGGATATGCCGCGGGCCGTTTACAAAGCACCCGCCTACCTCAGTCCCGTCCCTACCTTCAGTTGGTCGGGACTCTATCTCGGCGTCCATGGCGGCTACGGCTGGACCAGATGGACCGGCACCGGCGCGCTCGGCACCGACTCCGTGAACGGCAATGGTTGGCTGGCGGGCGGCCAGATCGGCTATAATTACCAGACTGGCCGCTTCGTTCTCGGCATCGAGGGCGACTACTCCTGGGCCAACGTCAAACACGAAACGGCGCTGTTCGCCGGCAACCTGACGCTCAAGAACGACTACTTCGCCACCGTGACCGGCCGGGTCGGCTACGCCTTCGACAATATCCTGGTCTATGGCAAGGGTGGCGTGGCCTGGACCCGTGACAAGTGGGACGCAACCGATGGTCTCGGCGGCACCGCCACGGGCGACTTCAACCGCCAGGGCTGGGTTATCGGCGCCGGCGTCGAGTATGCCTTCTGGGGCAACGTGTCGGCCAAGATCGAATACAACTACCTGTGGTTCAAATCGATCTCGGAGACCTTGACGACAACCGGGGGGCTGGTGGTGGCCGGCACGCCGGACGTCAAGCAGCAAACGCACCTGGTCAAGGTCGGTCTGAACTACCGCTTCAATCTGTTCTAGGCCATCTTCATCGCAATGCCCCGGCCCGGCTGCTCGCCGGGCTTGGGGTATTTGCGTTCAGCTTTCGGTCGGCAGCCCGGCTTCTTTCCAGGCGATAATGCCGCCGGCCAGATGCGCGCTGTACGGATAGCCTGCGTCCTGCGCCGCCACCGAGGCGGTGATCGAGCGGCGACCGGAGCGGCAGGCAAACACGACCTGTTTGCCGCGCGGCTCGGGAATGGCGGCCGGGTCGAACGCCGACAGCGGCACGATGACCGCGCCCGGATAACGCTCGACCGCGGTCTCGTTCGGCTCACGGACGTCGACCAGCAGCATGCTGCCCTCTTTCAAACCGCGGGCCACCTCGTCCGGCGTGAGATTTCGCACCTCGTCGGCGCGCGGCATTTCGTCGGCCATCACCCTGCTCCTTCGTTTATCTCCAGATACCTAGCCGGAATTACCCGCTATCGCACCAGCGATTTCGGGCGGCGCCGGTCGTACCCTACACCGTCACCTGGGTCCCGACCTCGACCACGCGCCCGGTCGGGATCTGGAAATAGTCGGTGGCGTCGTTGGCCGAGCGGCTGAGGCCGATGAACAGCTTCTGCTGCCAGTGCGGCATGTCGGAGCGAGCCGCCGGCTTGAGCAGCCGGCGCGACAGGAAGAACGACGTCGCCATGATGTCGAACTGCCAGCCGAGCTTGCGGGCAATCGCCAGCGCTTTCGGCACGTTCGGCGTCTCCATGAAACCGAACCGCAGCCGCACCCGCGCAAAGGTCTCACCGACCGGCTCGATGCGCACCCGTTCGGCGGCATCAACCCGGGGCGTATCGGCTGTCTCGACCGTGAGGATGACGTTCTTCTCGTGCAGCACCTTGTAGTGCTTGAGGCTGTGCATCAGCGCGGTCGGTGCGAATTCCGGATCGCTGGTGAGGAACACCGCGGTGCCGGCGACCTGCTGTGGCGGCCGCTTCTCCAGGCTGGCGACCAGGAAATCGAGCGGCGTCTCCAGCTTGCGGGTCTTCTTCAGCAGCAGCCTGCTGCCGCGCCGCCACGTGTACATCACCGTCACGACCAGCGCGCCAAGCGCCAGCGGCATCCAGCCGCCATCGGCGATCTTCAGCAGGTTGGCGGCGAGGAAGGTCAGGTCGATCAGCAAAAACGGCACGATGAGCGCGGCCGCCGCGACGGCCCACCATTTCCAGACCCGCCAGATCACCACAAAGGCCATCATGGCGGTCACCACCATGGTGCCGGTCACGGCGATGCCATAAGCCGACGCCAGCGCGCTCGACGAGCGGAACAGCAGTACCAGGACCAGCACGCCGACCAGCAGCAGCAGGTTGATGCGCGGCATGTAGATTTGTCCGAACAGCGATTCCGAGGTGTGGCGGATTTCCAGCCGCGGCAGCAGACCGAGCTGGATCGCCTGCTGGCTTAGCGAATAGGCGCCGGTAATCACCGCCTGGCTGGCGATGACGGTGGCGCAGGTGGCCAGCACCACCATCGGCAGCAGCGCCCATTGCGGATACAGCAGGAAGAACGGATTCTCGATGCTCTTCGGATCGGCCAGCACCAAGGCGCCCTGCCCGAGATAATTGATGGTCAGCGCCGGCAGCACCACCACCAGCCACGCGAAGCGGATCGGGCCGCGGCCGAAGTGGCCGAGGTCGGCGTAGAGCGCCTCCGAACCGGTCACGACAAGGAATACGGCGCCGAGGGTGAGAAAGCCGATCAGCCCGTTGTGCAGCAGAAAGTCGATGCCGTAATACGGATTGAAGGCGAGCAGCACGGTCGGATTATCGCCGATGTGCCAGAGCCCGGCCGCGGCCAGTGCGGCAAACCAGAGCAGCGTGATGGGGCCGAAGAAGGTCGCCACCTTGGCGGTGCCGCGCGACTGCACCGCGAACAGCGCGATCAGGATGACGACCGTGATCGGAACGACGTAGTCGCTGAAGGCGGGCGCGACGACCTTTAGACCCTCGACCGCCGACAGCACCGACAGAGCCGGCGTGATGATAGCGTCGCCGTAGAACAAGGCGCCGGAGACGATGCCGAGCAGGATCAGCGCGCCGGCGCCGCGGCCACCCGCGATCGCGCGCGAGGCCAGCGCCATCAGCGCCAGCGTGCCGCCCTCGCCGTTATTGTCGGCGCGCAGGAGGATCAAGACGTATTTGGCGGTCACGACGAGCAGCAGCGCCCAGATGATCAGCGAGAGAATACCGAGCACCGCCGCCACGCTGGCCGGATTGCCGGGGCCGACGGCGGCGAGCACCGCTTCGCGCAGCGCGTAAAGCGGGCTGGTGCCGATGTCGCCGTAGACGACGCCGATGCTGCCGAGCGTCAGTGCCCAGAAGCTGGTCTTGGCCGGCAGGCCGTGACCGGCGTCGGGCGCACTCACGCCGCCGCTGGCGGCGACCGTGGTGTGTGACATGGGATTTTGGACCTGGATTGTTGCGGTGCAATATCGCGAGGCCGAGGGATATAGACCCATCCCGCGCGCGCCAGCAGCGCAATTATCGCAACCCGGCAAATCGAGGCATGCGCAGAACGCGGGCGGCCAAGTGCATTTTTATTTTAAAAATCAGTACCTTATATCGAACATTTTGCGCGCCCGGCGTCAGCCGGCGCGCCGGGCGCCGTAAGACCGATCTTAGCCGGATGGAGCGAAGCGAAAGCCGGGGCTGCCTCTCAGTATGCCGCTCCCCGCATTTCGCCGCGCTGATGCTGGCACCAGGCGCGCCATGAGAGTTCGTTGCCATAGCCCCGAATGCACCGTGCGCCGTGCAAACACGGCCGCCACACCTTCACCTGCGGCTTTGAGCAGGTTTTGGCCTTTCCTCATATTCCTGAGTTAAGAGGTTGGTTTTGAAAGCGTTTGTGGTCGGGCCGGTGATTGAACTCGTCTCCGAACCTGTCGATAATGGAAATGTTGCTCGTCACAAATCCAGCGTGCCGGTGCGCCGCTTACAGTCAGGTTGCAGGCTGAGCGCAAAGATATTGTTTTGGCCGCACCGAAACCTCAACAAGGCAGAAGCGAATGACACCAAAGGCCGCCATCGTCACTGGAGCCTCGCGCGGGATCGGGCGCGCTAGCGCGTGCGCCCTCGCCGCCGCCGGATTGGTGGTCTATCTGGTCGCGGATGGGAGCGAGAGCGAACTCGCTGAAACGCGCGACGCCTGCACGGCGCTCCATCCGCAAAACGCCGCTTCCGCCTTCGGCATATTCGACCTCGCCGATCCGCTGGCTGCAGAAGCGATTGCCGCAGCGGCGCTGCGCACATTCGGCCGGATCGATGTGCTTGTTAACAATGCAGGCATTCGCGTACGCAAGCCCTTCGGCGACTTCACCGCGGCGGATTTCGATCTTGGCGTCGCGGTCAATTTGCGCGCGCCGTTCCTTCTCAGTCAGGCCGTTCTGCCGGCGATGCGACATCAGGGCGGGGGCTGCATCATCCACATGGCAAGCCAACTCGGACTCGTGGCCGACCCCGGTACGGCACTCTATGGCGTCACCAAGGCAGGCTTAATCCACCTCACCCGTGCCATGGCGCTGGAGCTCGCGCCGGAGAACATCCGTGTCAACGCCATCAGTCCGGGACCGATCGCTACGGAATATTTCTTGGAGCGCACGCGCGACCAGCCGGATGAACTGACGCGGCGGCTGCGCGACATCCCTGCCGGCCGGCTCGGCACGCCAGAGGAAATCGCCGAGGTGGTTGTGTTCCTAGCGATGACGAAAGCGAGCTTCGTGCAGGGCAGCAACCTTGTGGTGGACGGTGGGTACATCGCTCATTGACGTAAGCCCTCGGCCTACACCGTCACCTGGGTCCCGACCTCGACCACCCGCCCGGTCGGAATCTGGAAGAAGCCGCTGGCGTCGCTCGCGGAGCGGGCGAGCGCGATATACAGGTGGTCCTGCCAATACGGCATGCCCGATTGCGGCGACGGCCGCAGCGAGCGCCGCGACAAGAAAAACGACGTCGACATGATGTCGAACTGCCAGCCATGCTTGCGCGCGATCGCGAGCGCCTTCGGAACGTTCGGCTGCTCCATGTAGCCGAATTTAAGAGACACCCGCGAGAACAGATTCGACAGCGGCGTGATCTGCACCCTCTCCTCGTCCGGCGCGCGCGGCGTGTCGGCGGTGATGATGGTCAGGATCACGTTGTGTTCGTGCAGCACCTTGTTGTGTTTGAGATTGTGCAGCATCGCGGTCGGCGCGAAATCGGGATCGCTGGTGAGAAACACCGCGGTGCCCTTGACGATATGCGGCGGCTTTTTTTCCAGACTGCGGATCAGCGTATCGACCGGTACTTCGGTGCGCCGCGTCTTGTTGAGCAGGATCGCGGTGCCGCGCCGCCAGGTGAGAATAATCACCACGATCAGGATGCCGAAAAGCACGGGCACCCAGGCGCCCTCCAGTATCTTCATCGACGCGGCGACGAAAAACAATCCGTCGAGGGCGATCAGCGGCGTCATCAGCAGCGCCGTGGTCCAGAACGACCAGCGCCACAGCTTCCAGATCACGATGAAGCCGAGAATGGCGGCAACGAAACTGGTGGTCGTCACCGCCAGCACATAAGCGTGCGCCAGCCCGCTGGACGTGCGAAACAGGATGACGAGCAGCAACACCCCGATCAGCAGCGTCATGTTCACGCGCGGCATGTAAATCTGGCCGTAATGCGAAGCCGAGGTGTGGCGGATCTCGAAGCGCGGCAAGAGACCGAGCTGGATGGCCTGCTGGGTCAGCGAATAGGCACCGGTAATCACGGCCTGACTGGCGATCGCGGTCGCCAGCGTGGCAAGGCCGACCAGCGGCAGCAGCAGCGACTCCGGCACCAGACGGTAAAACGGATCGACCATCGCCAGGGGATCCGCCAGCACCAGCGCGCCCTGACCGAAATAGTTCAACAGCAGACACGGCAGCACCAGAACCACCCAGGCCGTCTGGATCGGCCTGCGGCCGAAATGACCGAGATCGGCGTAAAGCGCTTCGCTGCCGGTGATGACCAGAAACACCGCCCCAAGCGTCACCAGCGCAATGGTGCCGTTGCCGAGCATGAAGGTGACGGCGTAGTACGGATTGAACGCGGCCAGCACCCCAGGATTGGCGACGATGTGCACGGTGCCGGCGGTGGCAATCACCAAGAACCAGACCACCATGATCGGCCCGAAGAACGTAGCGACGCGGCCGGTGCCATGCGACTGCACCGCGAATAGCGCGACAAGGATGGCAATGGTCAGCGGCAGCACATAGGGCTCCAGCGCCGGCGTCGCCACCTTGAGACCTTCGATCGCCGACATCACCGACAGCGCCGGCGTGATGAAGGAGCCGCCGTAGAACATCGCGGCGCCGACGACGCCAAGCATCAGCACCGGTGTCGAGCGGCGGCCGAGCGCGCGGAACGCCAATGCCGTCAGCGACAGCGTGCCGCCTTCGCCGTTGTTATCGGCCCGCAGCAGCACCAGTATATATTTGATGGTGACGACAATGATCAGCGCCCAGACGATCATCGACAACACGCCGAGAACGACCTCGGGCGTCACGATCTGTTCGCCGCTGGCGGCGAGCGCCGCTTCGCGAAAGGCATAAAGCGGGCTGGTACCAATATCACCGTAGACGACGCCAACGCTGCCCAGCGTGAGCGCGGCGAATTTCTTCCGGGCATCCCGGCTGGTGCCCGGCGTACCGGTATCGGCAGCCCCGGCGGCCTTGTTGCCGTCTTCACTCATGAAAAAACGCTCTGACTGGCCGCAGCGGACCCGAAGCGGGGCCTTATATCACTGCCATTCCAGAGAAAATACCGGCGTCTATCCGTCAGATGCGGCCGGGGGATAACCTGTAAGGCGGCGGCGCGGGCGGCTCAGGGCTTGAGATCGGCCGGAAGCGGCGGCTCTTCTTTCATCAGCGTAATGGTGATGCGCCGGTTCGGCGACATCGACGGGTTGTCGGGGAACAGCGGGTCGGTATCGGATTTTCCCGCCACCAGGAAGATATTGGCCGAGGGCAACCCCTCGGCGGCCAGGATCTGGCGCACCGCATTGGCACGATCGGCAGAGAGTTCCCAGGGGCCGTAGCCGGGCCCCGCCGGCACCCGGCTGCTCGCGGTATGCCCCACGATCGAGACGCGGTAGGGCATCGCCTTGAGCGCGGGTGCTAGTTTCTCGATCAGCTTGCGGGTCCGCTCATAGGGGACTTTTGACCCATCGGGAAACATCGAGCGGCCGTCCTGATCGACAATCGCGATGTTGAACCCCTGCCGGGTCTCCTCCATCATGATGTGCTTGGAGACTTCCGAAATCTCGGGCATCGCCTGCAAGGACTGTCGTAGCGAGGCGGTAGCCAGCGCGAATTGCTGGTCCTGGGCAAAGCGGCCGCCATAGGTCCGCTTGTTGTCGTTCTGGTCAGGCGCGGGATTGGCCGAAGCTTCCGACGGGTCGATCGGCGCAGCGTTCTTGAGCTTGGGCCGGGTCGGCAGTCCCATCACCTCGATGACGCCGGAATAGCGCACCTTGTCCTGGACGCCGAACGCATCGCGCATCGAGCCGGCGACGACCTGAAGTTTGGCCTGGTCCTGCGTCGAGAACGCCACCAGCATGACGAAGAACGCCATCATCAGCGCCATGAGATCGGCGAAGGTCACGAACCAGCCGTGCCCTCCCGAGTGCCCGCCGCGATGTTTCTTGGCCATGGTGTGCCCGGGTCTCTACGATCAGGCCGCGACCGCGACGGCGTCGTCGCCTTCGGCGGCGTGGCGGTGCTTCTCCGGCAGATAGGCCAGCAGCATTTCGCGCACCAGACTCGGGCTCTTGGCTTCGCGGATCATCAGGATGCCGTCGATGATCAGCGTGCGGTTGATTTCCTCGTCGTGCAGCTTGAGCTGCAACTTGTCGGCGATCGGCAGACAGAACAGGTTGGCGACCGCCGCGCCATAGAACGTCGCCAGCAGCGCCACCGCCATATAGGGGCCGAGCTTGGACGGATCGGTCATGTTGGCGAACATCTGCACCATGCCGATCAGCGTGCCGATCATGCCGAAGGCCGGCGCGCAATCGCCGATACCCCGGTAAATCTTCTGGCCCTCGTCGAGATGGGTCAAAAAGTTGTCGCGGTCGCGCTCGAGATTGTCGCGAATGAAAGTGGTGTCGTAGCCGTCGGCCACGTAGCGAATGCCCTTGGCGAGGAACGGGTCGTCGATGTCGACTTTTTCCAGGCCGATCGGACCCTGCTTCCGGGCGATTTCGGCGAGACCGGCGAGTTCGTCGACCAGATCGCGCTGGCTCATGCGGCGAATCGTGAAGGCGAACTTCATGCCGAGCGGCAGGCCGTGGAAGATCGCGGAAAGCGGGAAGCGGATCAGGGTGGCCGCCGAGGCGCCACCGAAAATGACGACGAAGGCGTGCATGTCGAGGAACATGCCCAGGTTGCCGCCCATCAGGATCATGGCGGCCAGCACCACCATGCCCGAGACGAGACCTAGACCGGTCGCAATATCCATGACTTTACCCCACCCACGCGCACAACGTGCACAATGCCGGCATCGACACGGATCGACCCTAGACGGCCGCTGTTAAGGAGCGGTAAAGGCTAATCGTTGGTGAAAGAGCCGGCCCGTGACCGGCCGGCTAAAACCTGCAAAAGTCGCCGCAAACCGGGCGACAACCACCGTTTTTTGTTCAGGATCAGGAGAGCGACCATGCGCGACATCGGCCATTTCATTGGCGGCAAGACCGTCAAAGGTACCTCCGGCCGATCCGGCGACGTATTCGACCCCAACACCGGCGAGGTCCAGGCCAAGGTCGCTCTGGCCGCCAAGGCGGAAGTCGAGGCGGCCATCGCCAATGCGCAGGCGGCGCAACCGGCCTGGGCAGCCACCAACCCGCAGCGCCGCGCGCGCGTGATGTTCAAGTTCCTCGAGCTTGTGCAGAAAGAATATGACGATCTTGCCCGCCTGCTCTCGTCCGAGCACGGCAAGACCTTCCCCGACGCCAAGGGCGATATCCAGCGCGGCCTCGAAGTGGTCGAGTTCGCCTGCGGCATCCCGCATTTGATGAAGGGCGAATACACCGAAAGCGCCGGCCCCGGCACCGATCTGTATTCCGTGCGTCAGCCGCTCGGCGTCGTCGCCGGCATCACGCCGTTCAACTTCCCGGCCATGATCCCGCTGTGGAAATGCGCGCCGGCGATCGCCTGCGGCAACGCCTTCATCCTCAAGCCGTCGGAGCGCGATCCGTCCGTGCCGATGCGCATCGCCGAACTGTTTCTCGAGGCCGGGCTGCCGCCGGGCATCCTCAACGTCGTCAATGGCGACAAGGAAGCGGTCGACGCGCTGCTCACCGATCCGCGCATCATGGCAATCGGCTTCGTCGGCTCTTCCGACATCGCGCAATACATCTATTCGACCGGCTGCGCCCACGGCAAACGCGTGCAGTGCTTCGGCGGCGCCAAGAACCACATGATCGTGATGCCGGACGCCGACCTCGACCAGGCGGTCGACGCCCTGATTGGCGCCGGCTACGGCTCGGCGGGCGAACGCTGCATGGCGATTTCGGTCGCGGTGCCGGTCGGCGAGAAGACCGCCGACGCCCTGATGAAGAAACTCATTCCGCGCGTCGAGGCTCTCAAGATCGGTCCCTCGACCGATCCGGCCGCCGATTACGGACCGCTGGTGACCAAGGCGGCGCTGAACCGCGTGCGCGATTACGTCGATCTCGGCGTCAAGGAAGGCGCCAAGCTGGTCGTCGACGGCCGCGGCTTCAAGATGCAGGGCTACGAGAACGGCAACTTCATGGGCGGCTGCCTGTTCGACAACGTCACGCCGGATATGCGCATCTACAAGGAAGAAATCTTCGGACCCGTGCTGTCGGTGGTGCGGGCCAAGGACTACGACGAGGCGGTGCGGCTGCCGTCCGAGCACGAATACGGCAACGGCGTCGCCATCTACACCCGCGACGGCGACACCGCGCGCGACTTCGTCAACAAGGTGCAGGTCGGCATGGTGGGCGTGAACTTCGCCATCCCTGTGCCGCTCGCCTATCACACCTTCGGCGGCTGGAAGCGCTCGGGCTTCGGCGACCTGAACCAGCACGGTCCGGATTCGATCCGCTTCTACACCAAGACCAAGACTGTCACCGCGCGATGGCCGACCGGCACCAAGGAAGGCGCCGAGTTCGTGATCCCGACGATGAAGTAAGGGGCGGCCCGGCATGCGCAGGGTCGCGATGATCGGCATGCTGGCGCTGCTGACCGGCGGCTGCGCCGGCGACCAGCTTGCCACCGGCGCCGCGCAGCCGGCGGCGGTGGCAGCCGTGACGCGGGCGCCAGACACCATGAGCGGCCGCTGGATCCTGGCCGCGCCCAATGCACCGACCTGCGGCCTCAACTTCACCGGCGCCCCCGCTGCACGCGAGGGACGGCTGGCGCCGGAAGGCGGCTGCCCGGAACGTTTCTTCCTGGCGCGGCGCTGGACGCTGAACGACCAGGCCCTCACCATCGGCGACGAGGACAACACGCCGATGGCTGAATTCAGCTTTGCCAATGGCGGCTTCGATGGCCGCTCCGCCGGCGGCGTCCCCCTCTCTCTGTCACGCTAATCGGGAAACTGCTCATGTCCGACTACAAGCTCATCTGCTTCGCCCAATCCGGCAATGCCTACCGCGCCGCGCTGATGCTCAATCTGATCGGTGCGTCATGGAAGCCGCAGTGGGTCGACTTCTTCGGCGAAGGCGTCCAGCGCAAGCCTGAGTACCGTGAAGGCGTCAACGAGATGGGCGAGGTGCCGGTGCTGATCGATGGCGACAAGCGGCTGACGCAGTCCGGCGTGATTCTCACTTATCTGGCGCGCAAGTCCGGCAAGTTTCTGCCGCAAGGCGAGGACCAGGAGTTGGAGTCGCTGCGCTGGATCATCTTCGACAACCAGAAGGTCAACGGCTTTCTGGGCCCGTTCCGTTTTCTGAAAAACTTCGCCAAGCCGGCCGGCGATCCGGCGGTCATGGGATTTCTCAAAGCGCGCATCGACGCCAATCTCGCCATCGTCAACAAGCGGCTGGAGAAGGCCCCTTTCCTGCTGGGTGACAAGCCGACCATCGCCGACATCTCGATATGCGGCTATCTGTATTATCCGGCTGAAGAGTTCGGCTTCGACATCGCCAAGGACTACCCGGCGATCGGCAAGTTTCTCGATCGCATGAAGGCGCTGCCAGGTTGGGGCCATCCGTACGACCTGATGCCGGGTCATCCGTTCGGAACGAAAGGGTAGCGGGCGCCGCGCCTAATGCTCGTGCCCGTGCCCATGGTCATTATGCGCATGACCATGGTGATGCCCGTGCAACGCGGCGGCGGCGTAGGCGCCGCCCTCCGGATCGAACGGCGCGTCGATCGCCACCGCGCGCGCGCCGAGGGCGGCGAGCAGCACCTCAATCGCCGGCTCGCGCCGCGCCCGGATGCGGTTCGGCAGCACCTGCACCGGCACATGGCGGTCGCCGAGATGCCAAGCCAAGCGTGATAGCGCTGCCACATCCGGCGCCCGCACTTCAAGCAATGGCTCCGGCGCTGCCACCACCTCGACAAAGCGGCCGTCATCGAGCACGAGCAGATCATCGGTGCGCAGCCGTCCCGCCTGCGGCAGATCGATGTCGATCGACACTCCGCTGACGCTGACGACCGCCACGCTGCCGGCGCTACGCTGTGTGTAGTCGAGAATGACGGTATCGGCGACCGGCTGCCGCGCGCGCTCTACTGCGGCGATGATGCGGGTGGCGCGAGTCATTGGTTTGAGGCTCAGTTTAGCCGCGGCGGGCGGTCCGGGTCGACGGTATCGTCCGCAACGGCCGGGCCGGTCACCGTATCCGCCTCACTGGCCGGCTCTCCGTCAACGGCAAGGCCGGGGCCGGCCGCAACGGCATCCTTGCGCTGATACTCGCGGTACGACATCCAGCCAAGCGGGAGACATGCCAGGAACGCCAGGGAGCCGACGCTCAGCACCTGCCACGGGTAACTGACCAGAAGAGCGACAAACAACACCGCGGCCACGAACAGCGGCAACACCATTTCCGACGGCACGCGCTTGCCGACGCGCTTGCCGGAGAACACCGGCAGCCGCGACACCATCAGCAAGCCGATGGTCAGCGTGAACAAGAGCGCCATCCAGGTGCCGAACAGGCCGCCTGACAGGCCGAGGAAGCCGAGATAGATCGGCAGCATCACCACGATGGCACCGGCGGGTGCCGGAATCCCGGTGAAGAAGTTGTCGGCCCAGACCGGCTTGTTCGGATCGTCGATCATGACGTTGAAGCGCGCCAGCCGCAGCGCCGCGCAGATCGCGAAGATCAGCGCCACGATCCAGCCGACCGAACCGAGCGCATGGAGGCCCCAGAAATATAGAATGAGCGCCGGCGTCACGCCGAAATTGACGAAGTCAGCCAGACTGTCGAGTTCGGCGCCAAACCGCGAGGTGCCCTTGAGCATGCGGGCGACGCGGCCGTCGATAGCGTCGAGCAGCGCGGCAAACACGATCGCCGCCAGCGCCAGTTCGAGTTTGGCCTCAATGGCAAGGCGGATCGCGGTCAATCCGGCGCACAGCGCCAGCAGCGTAATCAGATTGGGCAGCAGCGTGCGCACCGGGATCGCCTTGAAGCGGCGGCGGCGCGGCGGCGGAACGGGATCGAAATGCGGAAAAACCATGGGTTCCAATATAGCGCTATTGCTTCAGCACCGCCATGGCGCTGCGACACCATGCCAACGCCGGCCCGGAACTTTGGTTCAGCCGGCGCGATAGGCGCGGTCGCCGTCGGTCGACCTGAGATCGGCCAAAACCGTCTCGCCGGCCAGCGAGGTCTGCCCGACCGCCACCAGCGGCGTGGTGCCTTCCGGCAGATAGACATCGAGCCGCGAGCCGAAGCGGATCATGCCGAAGCGCTCGCCGGCGCCGACCGGCTGCTGCTCCTTGACGAAGCAGACGATGCGGCGCGCCACCAGGCCGGCAATCTGCGTCACGGCAATGCGCGTGCCGGCGGTGGAGATCACCAGCGAGTTGCGCTCGTTGTCGAGGCTGGCTTTGTCGAGGTCGGCGTTAAAGAACTTGCCGGGCTGATACAGGATACGCTCGACGCGGCCGGTGACCGGACTGCGGTTCACGTGGCAGTCGAACACACTCATGAAGATCGAAACGCGCGGCAGCGGCGTTGCGCCAAGGCCGAGTTCGTGCGGCGGCGCCGCGGTGGTGATCTGGCTGATGCGGCCATCGGCCGGCGCCACCACCAGGCCCTCGCGCACCGGCGTCACCCGCGGCGGATCGCGGAAGAAGTAGACGCACCACAGGGTCAACACGGTTCCCATCCAGCCGAGGGGGCTCCATAGCCAGAACAGAATCAGGCTCGCGAGCGCGAAGGCGCCGATGAACGGATAGCCCTCCGGCGTAATGGGCACCATTTGCTGGCGGATGGAATTGGCAATCGACATAGGCTTATCTCGGTGCTTCCAGTTTCCCCTTCCCTGGCAGGGGCCGGGGGTGGCGCGAGGGGCGCCGGGATGGTGTCTTGGCGCCCGTACATGCGCCGGAAATGCCCGCCACGCAATATCCCGTCCGGCGGCGCGACGACGCGCCTACTGCGCTGCGTCCACGGGCGCCTCGACCGGCTTTGCCGCGGCTTCGGAAATGGCGTCCTCGACCGGCGGGGGATTGCGGTTCGGAGCGGCCGGCTCCTCGCCGGCCCGCGCCAGTTTCTCCCGCGCTTCTTCGGCCTCGCGCTGGCGATTCCACATGCTGGCGTACAGCCCGTTTTTGACCAGCAGCGCCTGATGGGTGCCGCGCTCGACGATCTCGCCGCGGTCCAGCACGACGATTTCGTCGGCGCCGACAATGGTCGACAGCCGGTGCGCGATGACGAGCGTGGTGCGGCCGCGCGACACGCGCTCCAGCGCATCCTGGATTTCGCGCTCGGTGTGACTGTCGAGCGCCGAGGTGGCCTCGTCCAGCACCAGAATCGGCGGCGACTTGAGAATGGTGCGGGCGATGGCAACGCGCTGCTTCTCGCCGCCGGACAGCTTCAGGCCGCGCTCGCCGACTTCGGTGTCATAGCCCTTCGGCGCCATGCGGATCAGCGGATCGATCTGCGCAAGCTTCGCCGCCTCCTCCACTTCGGCGTCACTCGCCTCCCAGCGGCCATAGCGGATGTTGTAGCGGATGGTGTCGTTGAACAGGACGGTGTCCTGCGGCACCATGCCGATCGCCTGCCGCAGCGACGTCTGCGTCACCTTGGCGATGTCCTGCCCGTCGATCAGAATTCGCCCGTCGGCCAGATCGTAGAACCGGTATAGCAGCCGCGAGATGGTCGACTTCCCGGCGCCGGAGGGACCGACCACGGCCACCGTGCGGCCGGCCGGCACTTCGAAGCTGATGCCTTTGAGGATGCGGCGGTCCGGCTCGTAGGAAAATGCGACGTTCTCGAACCGCACGGTGCCGGCGGCGATGGCGAGCGGCGGCGCGTTCGGCACATCCTTGATCTCGGGTTCGCGCGACAGGATCGAGAACATCAGTTCGATGTCGGTGATGGCCTGCTTGATCTCGCGGTAGACCATGCCCATGAAGTTGAGCGGCTGATAAAGCTGGATCATCATGGCGTTGATCAGCACGAAATCGCCGACCGTCTTGGTGCCGGCGCGCACTTCCAGTGCGCACATGACCATGGCGCCGCCAAGTCCGAAGGTGAAGATCACCGCCTGCCCGGCATTGAGCACCGCAAGCGAGGTATAGGCGCTGACGCTGGCGCTTTCGTAACGCGCCATCGACTTGTCGTAGCGCTGCGCCTCGCGCTCCTCAGCGGAGAAATACTTCACCGTCTCGTAGTTGAGCAGCGAATCGATCGCCTTCACATTGGCATCGGAGTCGCTGTCGTTCATTTTGCGACGAATGCCGATGCGCCACTCGGTCGCGTAATAGGTAAAGACCATGTAGGCGGTGACGGTGACCAGGATCAGCACGACGTAGCGCCAGTCGAACTGCCACATCAGGATGCCGACGATGAGCGCCAGCTCGATCACGGTCGGCGCCAGTTGCAGGATCACCATCCGCACGATGGTCTCGATGGCGTTGCGGCCGCGCTCGAGCACGCGTGTCAGGCCGCCGGTCTTGCGCTCGAGGTGAAAGCGCAACGACAGTTCGTGCATGTGGACGAAAGTGCGGTA
>LNFM01002259.1_pt1 | contig 40744 bp, 36 predicted proteins | sample 596031 | NCBI WGS metagenome assembly LNFM01 (sample SAMN04254537, study PRJNA301005) | activated carbon metagenome | isolation source: dual media filters at the Ann Arbor, Michigan drinking water treatment plant | place: USA: Ann Arbor | reverse complement strand
ACCAGAATGCGCTGGCGTTCCTCCGCTGGGCGTCCGTTCGCATGATGCTGCGACGCCTCTGCCGACGTTGAATATGTTCTTGGACGGACTCTTACAGATTTTCCTGCAAACCCACGAAAGCTGTATTTTTCTATGGCCCTCTCCACCTGACATAAGGTTCGCCAGCAAATTTCGGTCTGCTGCCAAAGTCGAGCCCTCAAGGCCGGCGCGCCTCTGCACTTCTGATATCCTGGGGACCATGGATCAAGACGGGATTTTCTTCGCGGTCAACAAGGCCGCGCCGGGGTGGCGCCAGGGCCTGACAGACCTGAGCGACATGCCCTATCGGCGCCGACGCCCGCGCCACGGGCGGTTTCTGCGGATTGCGGTCAAGCCATTCGCCAAGGTCGCGCTCGGCCTTTGGAATGTCGGCCTCGCCGGCCGCGACGCCCTGGTGGATGCGTGGGAGAACCGGGGCAGCGCGGAAGACCGGCTGCTGCGTCGCTTCGCCGGCACGGGTGGCGGGCAAGGGCGCGCCGTGGCGATCTATTCCCATTTTGCTCCCTATTCCGGCATCAGCGCCATGGTGGCCCGGCAGGTGCAGGATTATGCGCGCCTCGGCTTCCGCGTCATCTTCGTGTCCGCCTCCCCCCGCTTCACGGAGCAGGATTTCGCGGCCATCCAGGACAGCGTGGAAATCGTCCTGCACCGACGCAATTTCGGGCTGGATTTCGGAAGCTGGGCGGATGCCATCGCGCTCCTGCCCGACCTTACGGCGGATCTGGACGAATTGCTGCTGGTGAACGATTCCGTGCTCGGCCCCATCCATCCGCTGGATGGTCCCATGGCCCAGATGCGGGCCGGCGGCGAAGGCCTGTTCGGCATGACGGACAGCGTGCAGCACGCCCCGCATCTGCAATCCTACTTCCTGCTCGCCCGGGGCGGCGATGCCATCGCCGATCTCGCGGGCTTCATGGCCGCCGGGCGGCTCAGCACGCGCAAGCGCCGCATGGTGAAGCGGTTCGAGGTGGCCCTGAGCGGGCACATGCGCGATCTCGGCCACCGTGTCGCAGCCCTGTGGAACTACGAGACGCTGGAAGCGGAGCTGTTGCGCTCGGACACGGACGTGGCCGCCCTGTTCGCCGAACTTCCAGGCAGCCGCCTTCAGGCCAGCGGCCCCGGCCTGTTCGGGCTGCGACGCCAGTTGCTCGACCTGCCGCTGAATCCCGCCCACCACTTCGCCGGGCTTCTCGTGCGCCGATGCGGCTTCCCCTTCCTCAAGACGGAGCTGGTGCAGCGCAATCCGGAGCGCATCCTGGACGCGGTGCAGTGGCGCGACCTGATTCCCACCGATGCGCCGGTCTCCATACCGCTGCTGGAAGACCATCTCGCCTCGCTGGAGCGCCCCCTGCGACGGCGGGCGCGGCTCCTCCCGCAGCCCGCGACGCAACAGCCCGCCCCCCCGGCGGTGGACGCCCCCGCGCCCCTGCCGGAGCCGCCCCTCCCATCTGAAAAACCATGGGAGATGCAGCTTCGCTCGGCATGGGAGCGGAGCCGGAATGCCGCCCCCCCCGCACCGGACCTGCCGACGCTGACAGCGGAGGGCCTGGCGCGCGCGGTCTCCCGCGCCCCGCTCGCCGTCAGCTTCAGCCACGACGATTATGCGATCAACACGGGCGGCGTGCAGAATGTCATCCACGGCGAGCAACAGGCCTTCGCCGGCGAAGGCCTGGGCTATCTGCACCTCTCGCCCCTGAGCCCGAGCGACCGCCTCGCCCCGGCCGAGCCCGCCAGCCTTTTCGTGAGGCTGGATGGCGAGCCCCTGGGTGTGGCGCGGGTGGGGGACCTGATGGGCCTCCTGTCCGATCTCGGCCGGAAGAACGCCATTCTCGCGACCATCATCCACCATTTTGGCGGCCACGCCCCGGAACAGGTGCTGGCCCTGCACCAGGCTGCGCAATCGCCGCAAGCCATCGTCTGGCTGCATGATTTCGGCACGCTGTGCCCCAATCCATTCTTGTTGAGAAACGACATTGTCTTCTGCGGCGCACCGCCAGCGGGCTCGGCGGCCTGCGGCGTCTGCGCCCATGGCGCCGGCCGGGGCACGCATATGGACCGGCTGCGTGCCTTCTTCGCGGCGAGCGCGCCCAGCTTCCTCGCGCCGTCCCGCACCGCTCTCACCTTCTGGTCCGAACGCATGGGCCTCGCGGATGCGTTCGCGGCGGGCGATGTGGTGCCACCGCTTCGCCTCCGGCCGCTTCCCTCCACCGCGTCCTGGCGCGTGCAGGGCCGTCGCCTGCGCATCGCGCATCTCGGCGTTCGCAGCACGCATAAGGGCTGGACCACATTCGCCGGGCTGGCCGAGCGGCTGGCCGGCGATGACCGGTACGAATTCCTCCAGCTTGGGCTGGACCTTGGCTACCCGCTGCCGACAGGTGTGCGCCGCGTGAATGTTGAAGTAACACCCGCCTGCCGAACCGCCATGGCCGATGCCATCGCGGCCGAGGGGGTGGATGTGGTCATCAACTGGTCGCAGTGCTTCGAGACCTTCTCCTTCTCCGCGCATGAGGCGCTGGCAGCCGGCGCCCTGCTCATCACCCATCCGGGGGCAGGCAACATCCCCGTCGCCATCGCCGAGACGGCGCCGGATCAGGGGCTGGTCGTCGCGGATGCCAAGGCGTTGGAGGCGCTGTTCATCACCGGCGCCATCCAGGATGCCTGCGCCCGGTCGCCGGCCACACGCCACCTGCTGGTGTTCGGCGGCGGCACCGCGGAATGGCTGCTGGCGCAACGGGCCGATGCCCGCAAGCGGACCCTGGCGCGCCATGGCTGACGCCACCATGCATTGCTTCACCTCGGCATCCCTCGCCTATGCCGACCGCGCCCTTGTACTCGCCACCAGCCTGCGCCGCATGCATCCGGACTGGGTGCTGTGGCTGTGCCTGGTGGATGTGCCGCCGCCCGGCTTCTCCATGGACCGTCTGACGGCGGCCTTCGACCATGTGGTGCCGGCCGAGGACCTGCCCCTCCCGCATCTGCGCAGCTGGCTGTTCGGCCATGACATCGTGGAGGCCTGCACCGCCGTGAAGGGCGCGATGCTGCTGCACATGCAGGCCCAGGGGGCTGAGCGGGTGGTCTATCTCGACCCGGACATCGCCGTCTTCGCCCCCCTCACCGGCATCGCCGAGCGGCTGGAGCGGTCGGACATCGTGCTGACCCCGCATCTTCTGGATCCCGAGCCGACGCTGGCCGGCGTGCTGGACCATGAAATCGGCGCGCTGAAGCACGGCATCTACAATCTCGGCTTCATCGCCGTCTCCGCGCGGCCCGAGGGCCGGCGGTTTGCCCGCTGGTGGGCGGACCGGCTGCGCCTGTTCTGCGTCGATGACATTCCCGGCGGCCTGTTCACGGACCAGCGGTGGTGCGACCATGTGCCGGCCTTCTTCCCCTCCACCCACATCCTCCGTGATCCCGGCTGCAATGTCGCAAGCTGGAACCTGGTCAACCGCCCGCTTTCCATCGGGCAGGACGGTGTGATCCGGGCGGCCGACGCCCCGCTCCGCTTCTTCCACTTCACCAAATTCACCAGCGTGGGGCGCCCGATGCTGGATCGCCATGCCGGATCCGGCAGCGCGCTGGATGAGGTGATGACCTGGTATGCGGCGGCACTCGCGGACCATGCGCCGGCGGGCCTGCCGGCTGGCTGGTGGGCCTATGGCACCCATGCGGATGGGCAGCCCATTCCCCGTGCCCATCGCCGGGCCTGGCGTGCGGACGCCGCCCTGCGGGCGCAGCTGGGGGACCCGTTCGCGCTTGCCTCCGGGGATTTCGCGCGCCTGGCGGGATATCCCGCATGAGCCTGCCGCGCCGCAGCTGGTTCTTTCGCGCCGCGACCGCCTCATCGGGCCGGCCTCCGTCGCCAGGCGACGGATGACGAGGGCATGATGCGCGGGCTGATCATCCTCATCTGGCTCATGTCGCTCGCGGTGAATGCGCCGGGGCACCTGTCCTTTGATTCCATCGTTCAACTTGCGGAAGGGCGGAGCGGCGTCTTCGGCGGCTTCCATCCGCCGATCATGTCGGCGCTGCTCGGGGTGTTCGATCGCGTTCTGCCCGGCACGGCGCTGTATCTCGTCTTCGCCTCGGCCCTTTTCTACCTGCCGATCCTGGCATTGGCCGGCGGCGATGCGGCACGCCGACCGCTGAACTGGCTGGCGGGCGGGGCGCTGCTTCTGCTGCTGCTCACGCCCTTCCTGCTGATCTACCAGGGTATCGTCTGGAAGGACGTGCTGTTTGCCAATCTCGCCCTCTCCACCTTCGCCTGCCTCGTGCAGGCGGAACGGGAGGAACGGCGCCCGACCCGCCTCGCCTGGCTGGGCGCAGCCGCGGTGCTGGCCGCCCTCGCCGCCGCCACGCGCCAGAACGGGCTGGTGGTGCCGCTCTGCGCGGCGGTGGTCCTCGCGGTGCGGATGCCGCCCCCGGCGCGTCTGCGCACCCGGTTGGCGGCGGGTGGCCTCTGGCTTCTGGTGGCCGGGTCTGGCTTGCTGGGAACCCAGGCGGGCATCCGTCTTGCGGCGACGCAGCCCCAGGGAAACGGCGTGACCTTCGCCCTGACGGCGCTGCGGCAGTATGACATGGTGGGCATGATCGCCCATGGCGCGCCGCCCTTCAGGGGCGCCGAAGCCGAGACGCCGGAGGCGGCGCGGGTGGCCGCTGACTTCCGCCGGCTCTACGAGGCGAGCCGGCTCGACCGGGTGAAGGCGGCGCCGGAGGTCATCACCTATTTCGGCCGGGCCGGCAGCGACAGCCAGCACTGGTGGCAGATGCTGCGGGATAATCCGGGCGCGTGGCTCGCCCATCGGGCGGCGGTTTTCCGCTGGATGGTGCTGCCGCCGGACATCCGTGAATGCCTGCCGGTCTGGATCGGCGTGGAGGGGCCTGCCGCGCAGATCGCCACGCTGGGCCTGACCCGTGGCGCCCGCCCGCAGGACAGCGCGCTATATGCCTATGCGACCCGGTGGTTCGGCACGCCCCTTTTCCTGAATGGCGCCTGGGCGCTTCTGGCCGTGGGGCTCGGCGCCGTGCTGCTGCTGCGGCGCAGGACGGGCGATGCGACGATGGCCGGGCTTCTCGCCGCCGCGCTCGCCTTCGCCGGCAGCTTCGCCCTCATCGGCATTGCCTGCGATGTGCGCTACCTTTTCCTGCTGCCTGTCGCCTGCTGCGGCGCCCTCGCGCATCTGGCCGCCGCGCCGAAGCGGGCGGCCGGATAGGGCCGGTCCGTCCTGCAAGGTGGGCCAGTGGCTGGCCTCGATGCCGGCGAGTTCCACCGCCTCCCGCGCATCCTCGGCGAATACCCTTCGCAAATAGGCGATATCGGCCGGCGAAGGCCCGTCCTTCGGATAAGGGTTGGAATTGACCCGGATTTGCGGGACCTCCGGGAAGGGGGCGATATCCGCGAAGGCGGCGATCCGCCCAAGCGCGCCCGCCACATCGCGGAACAGGGTCGCGTGATCGAGCAGCAAGACCTGCTTGTCGGAAAACAACATCAGCGCCCGGCGGATCTGGGCCGCATACAGGCCCCGTTCCACATAGGAGAACAGGCGCCAGGCGGATTCCGGTGCGCCGGCTTCCAGGCGGCGCCGGCCATCGCGGATCGCCTCCGCGAAGGCCAGGGGCTCCGACCCATTGTGCCGCTGCATGCACCATTGGGACCAGGCCCGCTCAATGGGATCCCGCAGGATGATAACGATCCGCGCCCTTGGATTGTAGCGCCGCACCCGCGCCAGGGCGGGGGGCCAGAAAATGGTGATGGGGGTTGCCTCGAACCGGAGCGCGTCCCGCGGCGCAGGTGGATAGAAGGCATGCAGCCGCTCATCCGGCGGCTGGCTCCAGTCCAGCGTCTCGTCGTCGAAGACGTGGGTTTCCTTGACCGAGGGACCAACGAGGCCGGGGTGGAGGCGCAGATAGGCATCGAGGCTGGTGGTGCCCGCCTTCTGCACGCCGGCGATGAACAGCCCGACCCGTCCCCTCACGCGTTGACGCCGGTCTGCAGCGACCTGTTGAGCCGCTCGAAAAGATCCGCCAGCGCCGCACCGTCCCGCAGGGGATCATCGGATTTCCAGGCCGGATGCTGCGTCGTGAGGCGGTGGCGGAGAAACTCCATCTCGGTGGACAGCGAAAGTCCCGCCGCGCAGGACCGCACCGCCTCTGCCGCCGCATCCACCTCCGCTCGCCCGGCCGCATCATCCGAATCCGCAAGACGCGAGAGCGCGGCATGGAGGCGGTCGAGCAGCGCTCCGACGCCAGGACCGAACACGTCCGCGGACCGAAGCGCGTGATGGTGGCGCAGCGAGGGCTTCACCGGCGCCACCTCCGGGTCTTCGGCGTGCCAGGGGCCTGGCAGGGTGCGAATGCGGGCAGCGGTTCCCCGCCAATCCGCAAGCATGTCTTCAAAGCGCACGGTGATGCGTGGCAGGTCACGGCTGTCCCGTTCCGCGTCAATCATGTGCCGCGCCCAGAGCAGGCCGGCATAGGTGGCCGACATCTGGTTCCGCACCGCGAGCGACGTGGCCACTTCCGCCGGAGGGCGCAGGGCCAGCACCACGCAGGCCTCCCGCCCCGCCAGCCCGAGGACCTGACGGAACAGGGGAAAGAACCGGCACATGCGCGGATCCTTGATGACCGGCAGCGCCGCATCGGGAAAATCCGCAGCCACCGCCTCCACCAGTTTCCCGATTAGAGCGTCAGCAACCTCGGGTGCGACGGCGGCGAGGGAAAATGGCTTTGTATCGAACCAGACGGAGCCTGCGGCGGACAGGAGGCGCTCGTGCAGGACCACCAGAATCGCCGGCTCGAAATAGCCTTCGGGATTGTCCGGCCCCGGAGGGTTCAGCCGCAGCGGCAGATCGGCCCCGAGGCAGGCGAGCAGATGGGTGAGCACGGATGTTCCGCTGCGATGCATGCCAAGGACGATACAGGCCTGCGCGGACGAGGAGGATTGCGTCATCGGTTCAGACCGCGACCGGCGACCCCACAACCGGCATGCCGCCGCCTGGAGCCAGCAATCGCGCCTTCGGTCGCCCAGGCATCCATCGGCATCTGCACCCTTTCAACCTCATATGCACAGCCGCCCGAAAACCCCTGGGGCACGGCCGTGGGGGGGGCAAAGCTGGCCCGCACAAGTGACAGGCAGCATGCCTCCTCGGCAATAGGCGATGATGTGCCCCCATTCGTCCGATGTTTGACGGCCTGGCTGAAATCGGTCCCGCTTGTCGTCAGGGCATCTGCCTCATCGCCGTTGCGGTGGTGCAGCCCCTCGCCGCTACGCTCACCTGGTCCGGCGCCGATCAGGCCCACCATATCGGCCGCCATTCGCGTCTGCGGCGCCCCGACGGCGATGCAGCGCGGGAAATCTCCGTCTTCGGCTTTTGCCGGCAGGTCGTTCAGTGGCAGTCTATCCTCGATCAGGGTGTCCTGGATCGGTCAGGGTCGAATCTTCGCATCTCCACGCCCAGCCGCCAGGTCCGATGGCCACCCGAGTCCTGCACGCCGGTCGAGACCGGCATGTCCACCACCTCCGCCGACGCCAGCCGGTCCCAGGCAGAAAGAAAGGTCACGCGGAGGGGACGACTTGATCGCCCATCGCATTTATGACCTGCCCCGCAACCACTCCCCGCCTTGGGGTGACACCGAAAATCCTATGCAACGCCGACCTGGCTGAGACTCAGTTTGATTCGGCGGAGATGCCACATATGCTAAACATTGCCGATTCAGATGAAACAAGATGCGACAAAATAACCGTCTTGCTGTCGATTTTCGGGCTTGCACCCTATCTGCAACGGCAACTTGAAAGCATCGCCGCGCAAACGCACACTGAATGGAATCTTATCTGGCGAGACGACACCCCGGCCAGCCAGGAGCGCTGCCATTCCGCGATTTCTGAATTCCAGTCCATTCATCCGACGCGCATCAAGCGGGCTGCGATCCAGCCGGCGGGACATCTAGGGACATGCGCCAGTTTCATGTGCCTCCTGGCTCAAGCGCCGGACGATGCGAAATACGTGGCGTTCTCGGATCAGGATGATGTCTGGCTGCCTGCAAAGCTGGAGCGCGCACGCGCCGCGCTGTCGAAAATTCCGGAAGGCGTTCCTGCGCTCTATTGCTCTCGCCAACAGATCGTTGACCAAAATCTTAAACCTATTGGTTTGAGTGCCATTCCCTCGCGCCCCCTCGCATTCAGGAACGCGATCGTACAGAATGTTGCCGCGGGCTGCACCATTGTTCTAAACCGCCCGGCGCGGGAAGCGATTCTCCGTATATTCGCGCCGGCGTCGTCGATGCATGATTGGTGGTCTTATATTGTCGTTACCGCCATCGGTGGGACGATATTGTATGATACGCGGCCTACCATTCTCTACAGACAACACGCCTCCAACAGTGTGGGCGCCGAGCTCAGCACCTTGCGTCGCGCCTTACGGGCCATTGGCAGGGGGCCTCACCGGTTTCTTTCGGTGCTGACGGACCACCTTGAGGCTCTGGCCCCGCATCGCCTGGAGTTTTTAGCCGAAAATGCGGATTTGGTCGAAAAATTGCAGGCCAGACAACAAGCAGATATCTGGCGGCGCCTCATAGAGTTATCCAGCACCACGATCTATCGTCAACGGTTGGCGGAGGATCTGCTCCTCCGGTTTTGGTTTTTGTTTCCAACACCTTCGGCCGCAAAGGCGCACGAGGCCCGGTGACCTGCTGGCCTGCTGCCGGTTTGTTGGACACCTGAATAGGGTTTTCACCCAATCGGAGGCCCCTGCATGGGCCGAGTGACATACGGCGGCGGAGCATCGGCCCTTTGACGCGGCGCGCCCGCCCGGCGCAAGCGCGGCTTCTCAGCCAGGGCGTGGTGCATCCGTAAAGAAATGAGGATTGGCCGCGCGCAGCCGATCGGCTTCCGCAAAGGTACCCGAAAGATGCGCGCGCAGCGCTGCCTCCGCGCCCGCCTCATCGGCTGAGAGAATGGCGGCGGCCAGCGTTTCATGCTGCCGCAGCACGGCTTCCGTCTTGCCAGGCTCCGGCAGGTGCAGGCAGCGCAGCCGGTCGAGATGACCGGCGCGGCCGCGCACCAGCTCACGCAGGCCGGGCACACGCGCGGCGGCGAACAGCGCCGCGTGGAACGCCTCATCGGCCTCGGCGAAGGTCGCGCGATCTCCGTCCTGCAGCACGGTGCGCATCCGCCGCAGCTCGTCGCGCAGCGCGGATTCCAGCGCCGGCGTGGGCGCGCGCGCCAGGCGCCGCACCACCTCCAGCTCCAGCGCCAGCCGCAGGAAATGGGCCTCCCGCGCATGGTCGAGATCGATGCGCGAGACGCGCGTGGCGGATTGCGGCACCACCTCGATCAGATGCTCATTCTGCAGCCGGATCAGCGCCTCCCGCACCGGGGTCTGGCTGATGCCGAGGCGCTGCGCGATGGCGCCCCGCGACACCACCGAACCGGGCGGCAGGGCCAGCGAGATCAGCGCCTCGCGCAGCCGCTCATAGGCGATATCCGCCGCGGACCGGCGGGGCGCCATGGGCGAGAGGGCCGAAAGCTCGGCCTCGGCATCGGTGGAGAATGAGTTCATCGCGCCGCTCCCTACAACAGCCGCGGTGACGCCGGCCAGATTGGTATTGACGTTCTGGAATCTAACATATCAGATACGGCTGTCCGCAAGCGAGCCCTCTTGAGCCCGCACAGGACCGAGGAAGTGATCCATGCGCCCAACCCCCCGCCGCCTGGCGCTCGCCGCGCTATGCACATTTGCCGGCCTTTCCAGCCTGGCGACGCAGCCCGCGCTGGCCCAGGGCCGCAGCGCCGCCTGGCCCAGCCAGCCGATCCGCGTCATCGTCCCCTTCGCCGCCGGCACCTCCGACACCGTGGCCCGCCTGGTCGGCGCCGAGATGTCGAAGACGCTCGGCCAGCCGCTGGTGATCGAGAACCGCCCCGGCGCCGGCGGCAATATCGGCACGGAGGTTTGTGCGCGCGCCGCGCCGGATGGCTACACCATCTGCCTCGGCACCATCAGCAGCCACGCCATCAACCCCGCGATCTATCCGCGCCTTCCTTACGACAATCTGCGCGACTTCGCGCCGATCACGCAGCTTTCCGCGCAGCCCAATGCGCTGGCGGTGACGCCGAATTTCCCGGCGCGGACGGTGCCGGAACTGGTGGCGCTGCTGCGCAGCCGGCCGGCGCGCGACATTCCCTTCGGCACCTCCGGCGTCGGCACCTCGGTGCATCTCGCCGGCGCGCTGTTCGGCCAGTTGACGGGGACGGAGCTGGAGCATGTGCCCTATCGCGGCAGCGCCGGGGTTGCCACTGCGCTGATGGGCGGCGAGCTGCCCATGGCCTTCGACAACCTCTCCTCCGTCTGGCCGCTGGCGCGGGAGGGCAAGCTGCGCGTGCTCGGCGTCACCTCGCTACAGCGCAGCCCCGCGGCGCCCGATGTGCCCGCGGTGGCGGAGACGGTGCCGGGCTTCGAGAGTCTGTCCTGGAACGGCTTCTTCGCCCCCGCGCGCACGCCGCCCGAGATCGTGCTGCGCCTGCACCGCGAAGCCGTGGCAGCGCTCGCCATGCCGAGCGTGGCGGATCGCTTCCGCGACCTCGGCATCACCGCCAACGGCACTTCGCCCGATGAATTCCGCAGCTTCGTCGCCAGCGAGACCGCGCGCTGGGGCGAGGTTGCGCGCCGCGCCCGCATCCAGATCGACTGAGAGCAACCATGACCGAACTGCCCCGCAAGAAACCCGAGGATCTGCGCAGCGCCCGCTGGTTCGGGCCTGCCGATCTGCGCTCCTTCGGCCATCGTTCGCGTACCATGCAGATGGGCTACGCGCCGGAGGAATGGCAGGGCCGGCCGGTCATCGCCATCGTCAACACCTGGTCCGACCTCAGCCCCTGCCACACCCATCTGCGGAGCCGGGCGGAGGATGTGAAGCGCGGCGTGCTGATGGCCGGCGGCTTTCCGGTTGAACTGCCGGCGCTGTCGCTCTCCGAGAGCCTGGTGAAGCCCACCACCATGCTCTACCGCAACATGCTGGCGATGGAGACGGAGGAGCTGCTGCGCAGCCATCCGATCGACGGCGCCATCCTGATGGGCGGCTGCGACAAGACCACGCCGGGCCTGATGCTCGGCGCCACCAGCATGGACATCCCGGCGATCTTCATCCCCGCCGGCCCGATGCTGCGCGGCAATTGGGGCGGCAAGGTTCTGGGCTCCGGCTCCGATAGCTGGAAATACTGGGACGAGTTGCGCGCCGGCAAGATCACGCAGCAGGACTGGCTGGGGGTGGAAGCCGGCATCGCCCGCAGCCACGGCACCTGCATGACCATGGGCACGGCGAGCACCATGACGGCCATCGCGGAATCGATCGGCATGGTCCTGCCCGGCGGGTCCTCCATCCTCGCGGCCGACGCCGGCCATATCCGTCTTTGCTCCGAAAGCGGCCGGCGGATCGTGGAGATGGTGTGGGAGGATCTGACGCCCAAGCGCATCCAGACCCACAACGCCTTCCTGAACGCCATCAACGTCGCCATGGCGATGGGCTGTTCCACCAATGCCATCATCCACCTGATCGCCATGGCGCGCCGCGCGGGCCACGATGTGGGCCTCGATGATTTCGAACGCGCGAGCCGCCTCGTCCCCGTCATCGGCAATGTCCGCCCCACCGGCAGCACCTATCTGATGGAGGACTTTTTCTATGCCGGCGGAATCCTGGGCCTGATGGAGACGATGCGTCAGCATCTGCATCTGGATTGCATGACGGTCTCCGGCCGCACGCTGGGCGAAAACATCGCCGGCGCCAAAGTCTACAACGACGACGTGATCCGGCCGCTCGACAATCCGATCTATGGCGAGGGCTCGCTGGCGGTGCTGAAGGGGAATTTGGCGCCGGATGGCTGCGTGATCAAGCCGGCGGCGATGGAGCAGAAATTCCTGAAGCACAGCGGCCCGGCGCTGGTCTTCGACGACTACCCCAGCATGAAGAAGGCGGTGGATGACGAGACACTCGACATCACGCCGGAGCATGTGCTGGTGCTGCGCAACGCAGGGCCGCAGGGCGGGCCGGGCATGCCGGAATGGGGCATGCTGCCGATGCCGAAGCGGCTGCTGAAGGAAGGCCACCGGGACATGCTGCGGCTGTCCGATGCGCGCATGTCCGGCACCAGCTACGGCGCCTGCGTGCTGCATGTGGCACCCGAGAGCTACATCGGCGGTCCGCTCGCCTTGCTGCAAACCGGCGATATCGTCGAGGTCGATGTCGCGGCGCGCAGCATCAACATGCAGGTGTCGGAGGAGGAGCTGGCGCGCCGCCGCGCTGCCTGGACGCCGCCGCCGGTGCGCTACGAGCGTGGCTATGGCTACGCTTTCACCAAGCATGTGGAGCAGGCCAATGAAGGCTGCGACTTCGATTTCCTGCGAACCGATTTCGGCGCGCCCGTCGCCGAACCCGTGATCTACTGAGAGGTACGCCACCATGGCTTTGAGTGAAAAAACCCGCGACCTGCTGCGCAAGGTGAGCACCGCCACCGTCGCCACCATCCTGTTCAAGCGCGGCCTGCGCGGCCAGATGATCCAGGGCGTTCTGCCGCTGCATCCGGTGACGGAGAGCATGGTGGGTGAGGCCGTGACCGTGCGCTACATCCCGGCGCGCGAGGATCTGAACACCCTCGACGTCTTCCGCGACCCCAGCCATCCGCAGCGCCGCGCCGTGGAAAACTGCCCCGCCGGCAAGGTGCTGGTCTTCGACAGCCGCAAGGATGCGCGCGCCGCCTCCGCCGGCGCCATCCTGATCGGCCGGCTGAAGGCGCGCGGCGTGGCGGGCGTGGTGACCGATGGCGGCTTTCGCGACAGTGCGGAGATCGCGGCGCTCGGCATCGCGGCCTATCACCAGCGCCCCTCGGCGCCGACCAATCTCACGCTGAACCAGGCCATCGACATCGACGTGCCGATCGCCTGCGGCGATGCGCCGGTGTTTCCCGGCGATGTGATCCTGGGCGATGCGGACGGCGTCATCGTCATTCCTGCGCATCTGGTCGACGACATCGCGGTGGAGGCAACCGAGATGACGGCTTACGAGGATTTCGCCGCGGCCAAGGTGGCGGAGGGCCGGAGCCTGGTCGGGCTGTATCCCGCGACCGACCCTGCCAGCCTGATCGAATTCACCACCTGGCGCCAGAACCGGGGCGCCTGAACCAAAAAGAACAGGAGGAGTTCGCCATGATCACCCGTCGCACCGCGCTTGCCGCCACCCTCGCCACGCCCTTCCTCGCGCGCCCCGCGCTCGCCCAGGCGGCGACGCTGAACGTGAACTCCGCGCTCACCGCGGATGACCCGCTGTTCAGGGGTCTCGAGGCCTTCAAGCAGGGCGTCGAATCGCGCAGCGGCGGGCGCCTGCAAGTTCGGCTCTACCCCTCCTCCCAGCTCGGCTCGGATGAGGATGTGCTGGAGCAGGCGCGTGCCGGTGCCGGGGTGGCGGTGGTGGTCGATGGCGGCCGCCTCGCGCCCTTCGTCCGCGAGTTCGGCATACTCGGCGCGCCCTATATCGCCAACGGCTTTCCGGAGTTGCGCAAGCTCGCCACCTCGCCGCTGTTCGACCGCTGGGCGGATCGGCTGCGCACCGCCTCCGGCCATCAGGTGCTGTCCTTCAACTGGTTCCAGGGCGACCGCCATCTGCTGACCAACCGCGCGATTGCCGCGCCGGCGGACCTGAACGGCCTGCGCCTGCGCACCCCCGGCGCGCCGGTGTGGCTGGAGACGATCCGCGCCATGGGCGCCACGCCCACGCCGCTGCCCTGGACCGAGGTCTATTCCGCCCTGCAGCTGCGCGCGATCGATGCGGCGGAGGCGCAGTATCCCGCACTCTGGGGCTCGCGGCTGTATGAGGTGGTACGCTTCATCACCAAGACGTCCCACATCAACCTGATCACCGGCCTGATCGGGTCCCGCATCTGGTTCGACCGCCAGCCCGCCGATCTGCGCGCGATCCTGCGGGAGGAAGCGCTGAAGGGCGGCGACACCGGCTCGCAGGCCACCCTTGCATCCCTGGACGATTTCGAGAGCCGCTTGAAGGCCCGGGGCCTCACCGTGACCACGCCCGACCTGGCGCCATTCCGGGAGGCGACGAGGGTGGTCTACGACAGGCTGAACTACACGGCGGTGCGCCGCGAGGTTGAAGCCGTGCTGGCGGGCTGAGGATATGCGCGCACTGGAAAAGACCGAGGAGACGGTCGGCATCACGCTGTTTGCGGGCGTCTGCCTGCTGGTGCTGCTGGGCGCCACCTCCCGCACCATCGGCATGCCGTTGATCTGGGCGGTGGATGCCGCGCAGCTGCTGTTCGTCTGGACCGCCGTGCTGGGTGCGGATGTGGCGCTGAAGCGTTGGCAGCACATCGAGATCGACATCCTGGTGCGCGCCTTCCCGGCCTCCGTGCGGCGCCTTCTGGCCTATACCTGGCTTGTCGTGATCATCGCCTTCCTGGCGGCCCTGGTCTGGCTCGGCACGGAACTGACGCTGCTGAACCTGGAGCGGGAATTGGGCGACACGCCGCTATCCTACGGATGGGTGACGGCGGCCATTCCGGTGGGAGCGGCGCTGATGCTGCTGACCACCGTGGTGCGACTGCTGCGCGGCCTGATGGGCCAGCAGGCGATCACGACCGGCAGCGTGGATGGGAAGGTCCTATGACTGGAATCGTCAGCGGGGCGTTCTTCGTCCTGATGTTCCTTGGCATGCCGGTCGCCTTCGCGATCGGCAGCGCCGCCTTCCTGTTCTACATCTTCGGCCCCATGCCGCCGGCGATCGCTGTCCAGAAGATCGTCTCCGCAACGCAGTCCTTCCCGCTGCTCGCCGTACCGCTGTTTGTGCTGGCCGGCCATCTGATGAACGAATCCGGCATCACGGAACGGCTGATCAGGCTGGCCAGCGTGCTCGCCGGCTGGATCCGCGGCGGCCTGGCGCAGGTGGCCATCGCGCTATCCGCGCTGATGGGCGGCGTCTCCGGCTCCGCGGTCGCGGATGCGGCGATGGAGGCGCGCATCCTTGGCCCCTCAATGCTCGCGCGCGGCTATTCGCGCGGCTTCACCTGCGCGGCCATCGCGGTGGGATCGCTGATCACCGCGACCATTCCGCCCAGCATCGGGCTGATCCTGTATGGCTTCCTCGGCAATGTCTCCATCGGCCGGCTTTTCGTCGCGGGGCTGGTGCCGGGCATTCTGATGACACTGTTCCTGATGGTCACCGCCTGGTTCGTCGCCTCCCGCCGCGGCTATGCGCCGGAGCGCGCCACCTTGCCCTCGGCGAAGGAAGTGGTGGTCGCGCTGTGGGACAGCAAATGGGCGCTGGCCTTTCCCATCTTCCTGATCATCGGCATCCGCTACGGCATCTTCACGCCGTCGGAGGCCGGGGCCTTCGCCGTCGCCTACGCCGTCATCATCGGCACCGTCGTCTACCGCGAGTTGACCTTTGCCAAAGTGGTGACGGCGCTGCGGCACAGCCTGACCGATACGGGCATGATCATGCTGATCATCATGTTCTCCGCCATGATCGGCTACATGATCACGCTGGAGCGCGTGCCGCAGGATGCCACCGCCTTCCTCGCCGACCTGTCCTCCAACCCGCAGGTGCTGATGCTGCTGCTGGTGGTGTTCCTTGCGCTGCTCGGCATGTTCCTGGAATCCACCGTCGTCACCCTGCTGCTGACGCCGATCCTCGTGCCGGTCATCGTGAAACTCGGCATCGACCCTGTGCATTTCGGCATGGTCATGATGACCACGGTGACGCTCGGCGGCATGACACCGCCGGTGGGGGTGGCGATGTACACCGTCTGTGGCATGCTCGATTGCCCGATGGACGAATATACGCGGGAGGCGCTGCCCTTCCTCGGCGCCGTCATCGCGCTGATCGTGCTGATGGTGTTCTGGCCGGGGCTGGTGCTGTTCCTGCCCAATCTGGTGTTCTGAGGAGAATCCGGCGTGGAGGAAACCTGGCGCTGGTTCGGCCCGCTGGATGACATAGGTCTGGCGGAAATCCGCCAGACCGGCGCCAGCGGCATCGTCACCGCGCTGCACGAGATCCCCTATGGCGAGATCTGGCCGGAGGACGCCATCCGCACCCGCCAGGCAGTCATCGCCGCGGCCGGGCTGCGCTGGTCCGTGGTGGAAAGCCTGCCGGTGCATGAAGATGTGAAGCGTGGCAACGGCGACCTCGCCCGGATCTTCGCGAATTACCGCGAATCCCTGCGCAATCTCGGCCGCGCCGGCATCCGCACGGTCTGCTACAATTTCATGCCGGTCCTCGACTGGACCCGCACGGACCTCGCCCATCCCCTGCCCAGCGGCGCCGTCGCGCTGCGCTTCGATGCGGTGCGCCACGCCGCCTTCGACGTGCTGATGCTGGCCCGGCCGGGCGCCGAGGCGGACCATCCGCCTGCGGTGCTGGAGGCCGCTCACAGCTGGTTCGCGCAGGCGACGGAGTCGGACAAGGCCACGCTGCTCGCCGCTATCATGGCCGGCCTGCCCGGCGCCTATGACCGCTACGACATCCCCGGCCTGCGACGCATGCTGGACAGCTACGCCGGGATCGACGCCGCCACGCTGAAGGCGAACCTCGCGCGTTTCCTGGCGGAGGTGGTGCCGGCGGCGGAGGAGGCGGGCATCGCGCTCGGCATCCATCCGGACGATCCGCCGCGCCCCATGCTCGGCCTGCCGCGCATCGTCTCCACCGCGCAGGATCTGTCATACCTTCTCGGCGCGGTGCCATCCGCCTCCAACGGCCTGACCTTCTGCACCGGCTCGCTCGGCGCCGGTCGCGGCAACGATGTGGTCGCGATGGCCCGCGAATTCGCGGCACACACTGTGTTCCTGCATCTCCGCAATGTACGGCACGAGGCGGATGGGTCCTTCCACGAGGCCGCGCATCTCGAAGGCGATGTGGACATGCCGGCGGTGCTCGCCGCCTTCCTGGCGGAGCAGGCACGCCGTGGTGGCCCGCCCCTCCCCTTCCGTCCCGACCATGGCCACCAGCTGCTGTCCGATGCCGGGCGCCGCACGCATCCCGGCTACCCACTGATCGGCCGGCTGCGCGGCCTGGCGGAGCTGCGCGGCGTCATCGCCGGCTTGCGCCACGCCGCGGGCCGGGCCGCGTGATGCGCCTCTCGCCCGCCAACCTGGCGCAGCTGCGGCCAGATGTGCTGCGGCCCGGCTATGACCGCGCGGCCGTCACCCCCGGCATCGTGCACCTTGGCCTCGGCGCCTTCCACCGCGGCCACCAGGCGGTGATGACGGAGGCGGTTTTGCGCGCGGGATCGCGCGATTGGGGCATCATCGGCGCCAGCCTGCGCAGCCCCGCCATCCGCGACGCGCTGGCCCCACAAGACGGGCTCTACACCTTCGCCGAACGGGAGGATGCGTCGGAGCATCTGCAGGTGATCGGCGCACTGCGCGGCCTGCATGTGGCGCCCGAGAATCCGGAGGCCCTGCTCGCCGCCATGGCTGCGCCCACCACGCGCATCGTCTCCCTCACCATCACGGAAAAGGGCTATTGCCACGACCCGGCCAGCGGCGCGCTGGACGAGGCGCATGCCGAGATCCGGCACGACCTTGCAATGCCGCTCGCCCCCCGCTCCGCCCCCGGCTTCCTGGTGGAGGCGCTGCGCCGCCGCCGCGCCGCCGGCACGCCGCCCTTCACCGTGCTGTCCTGCGACAACCTGCCCACCAATGGCGCCACCGCGCGCGGCATCGTCGCCCGCCTCGCCACGCTGCGGGATCCGGACCTTGGTGCCTGGATCACGGGCGAAGTGGCCTTTCCCTGCACCATGGTCGACCGCATCGTGCCCGCCACCACGCCAGCGGACCGCGCGCAGATCGATGCCGCACTCGGCCTGGAGGATGCCTCGCCGGTGGTCGGTGAGCGTTTCAGCCAATGGGTGATCGAGGACCACTTCCCCACCGGCCGCCCGGATTGGGACATGGCCGGCGCCCTGTTCGCGCCGGACGTCGCACCCTTCGAGTTGATGAAGCTGCGCCTGCTGAACGGTGCCCATTCGGCGCTGGGCTATCTCGGCTTCCTGGCGGGCCACAAGACGGTGGCGGAGGTCGCTGCCGACCCGGCCTTCGCCGGCTTCCTGCGCGCCTTCTGGCGCGAGGCCCTGCCCCATGTGGCACCGCCACCGGGGATCGACCTGCGCGACCACACCGAGCAACTGCTGGCCCGCTTCCGCAACCCGGCGCTGCACCACCGAACCAGCCAGATCGCCATGGATGGCAGCCAGAAGCTGCCGCAACGACTGCTCGGCACCATCCGGTCCGCGCTGGCCACGGGCCAGCCGATCGGCTGCCTCACCCTCGCTGTCGCAGGCTGGATGCGCTACGTTGTGGGGGTTGATGAGCAGGGCGCCGGCTACCCGGTGCACGATCCGCTGCACACGCAGATCCAGCAGGCCTGCGAAGCGGGTCTCGGCGACCCGCCGGCACTGGCCCGCAGGCTGCTGGCCATTCCCGCCATCTTCGGGGACGACCTGCCGCACCATCCGGTATTCCGCCCGGCGGTGGAGGCCGCGCTGACTGGGCTGGTGGCGCAGGGCAGCCAGGCTTCGGTGCGCCAGCACCAGGCCTGAAGACTGCCGAGTGGGCCTTCGACAATTTCAGTGGCCGGTTCAGAACGAACACGCTGTCCATGGCGGAACGGTTCGCTCTTCAAGCTGACAGGAAGCTGGGGCACAGTGACGGTGCAACGCAGCACAGGGACTCCGCCGAGCCATGCCCAAGCGCGCCATCACGTCCGATAAAGTCCTGAAAAGCTCGCTTCCATTCGCGCAGGCGACAGTCGCCGGCGGATTCATGTTCGTCTGCTCGACCGGGCACGATCGCCAAGGCAAGCTTGCCATCGGCGATGTCCGCGCCCAGACGCAGCAGACGATCGACAACATCCGCGCGCTGATCGAGGAAGCCGGCGGTTCGATGCGTGACGTGGTGAAATGCACCGTCTACGTCACCGATCGCGCCTATTGGGCGCCGATGAACGACGTCTATTTTGCCAATTTTGCGGAGGACCCGCCCCACCGCGTCTCCTGCATCGTCAACGGGCTTGGCTCCCCCGACATGCTGGTGGAAATCGACGCCACCGCCTATCTGGGCGACGCCGCGCAGGTCTGATCCAGCCGTCCGGGGCGCGGGCGCTGCCGCCCGCGCCCGCGCATCAGTACCAGACCGTCTCGGTGCGAACATTCGCGCCAGCCGGCAGGTCAAACTGCCCCTGCGGGTAGTCGCGCAGATGGGCCAGCACCTCGGCAGACGGCAGCACATTCGCGTATTTCGCGTTCATGTCGCACAGGTTGATCGCGTGGCTCGCCTGGCTGCGATCGAAGCAACCCTCCTCGACCACGGTGCAGCGCAGATTCATCGAGAAGGCATCGAGCACCGTCGCACGCACGCAGCCGGAGGTGGTGGTGCCGGTGACGATGACGGAATCGCAGCCGAGCAATTGCAGGTAGCTTTGCAGCGGCGTGCCATAGAAGCCGGAGGGCTTCTCCTTGCGGATCACGATGTCCCGCGGCCCGGGCTCGATCTCCTTGACGATGACATTGCCATCCAGCTGCGATGCGGCAAGGCGCGGGGCCTCCTTGCCGCGTGAGTTCTTCCACAGCCAGGATCCCGCATTCCAGCCATCCGGCCGCCGCGTGCCGGTGGTGTAGATCACCGGGATGCCCTTCTGCCGGCACAGCGTGATCAACTCCTGCAGCACCGGTATTGCCGCCCAGCCATCCTCGCCGCAGGAATTGCGCCAGGTCTTGATGGACTCAAGGATGGGCAGCTTCGCCTCGCCGGTGAAGGCGTAGTTCACATCGATGATGAGCAAGGCCGGACGCTTGCCCCATTCGGCAGGCGCGCCGTAGCCAGCCTGCGCGAATACCGCCTTGTCGCGTTCGGTCAGGAACTTGTCCCAGATTCGTTCGGTCATGGCTCCGGTTTCCTTTCAGCGTTGGTGGGAGACGCCGCGCGGGCGCGGGAAGCGCGCACGACGAGGACGAAGAACAGGCCGGACAAGGCGACGAGTCCGCCATTGAGCGCGATGGCGCCGCCATACCCAACCCGCAGCCCGTCGACCGCCAGGCCGAGCAGCACCGGTCCGGCGACGAAGCCAAGGTCGCCGAAGAAGCGCAGCACCCCCATGGTGGGGCCGTAGCGTCCGCCCGGCGCCTGCCCGATGGCGAAGGCGGCAATGGCGGGGCCTGAAAAGCCGGTCGCAATCCCCATCAGCGCCATGCCTGCCCAGAACATCCAGGGCGCCACCGCGAAGCCGATGAGGAACAGGCTGGCCGCGGCGATCGCGGTGGACAGCGCAATGACGCGCGCGCCGCCAAAGCGATCCGAGGCGCTGCCGGCCCAGGGCAGGATAGCAAGGTTCACAAGGGCCGAGAGCGTGAGCGCGAGGCCGATATCCGCCGCGCCGAGTTCGAAGCGCGTGCTGCCGAGCAGGGGCATGATCGTCCACTGCGCGCCCGAGCGTGAGAAGAACACGCCGAACTGCACGAACAGCAGTACGGCAAGCGGCGCCACCGCGACAACCATGCCGATCGCAGCCAGGCCATGCCCATCCTTGTGCCCGGCATGCGCCGGCGCATGCGTCTCGCGGAAGCCGAGCCCGGCATGCAGCGCCGCACCAAAGCCGATCGCCGCCGAGAGCCAGAATGGTGCGCCCAGCCCGAAACGCTCCGCGGCGAAGCCGCCGATCGCCGGCCCAAGCCCGGCGCCCGTCAGGATCGCGGCCTGGAACAGCGCCATCACCCGCCCGCGTGTCCCCGGTGTCGAAAGGTCCGCGCAGACGATGGTCGCGACCGTCATGTAGATGCCGGAGCCGACGCCTTGCAGGAAGCGGAACAGGATCAGAAGCGCATAGCTATCGGTCAGCGCGGCGCCGACCGAGGCGAAGCCCGCAATCGCCGGCCCGATCCACAGCAGGGTACGGCGCCCGAATTTCTCGGCGAGCAACCCCGAGGGAATATCCACCGCAAGCCGTCCCACGCCGAACATCGTGACAACGGCGCCGATCGCCCACTCCGTCACCCCGAAGGACTGGGCATAGAGGGACAGGACGGGCGCGAGCGAGCTCATCATCAGCATGTGCCCGGCCACGGTCACCATGATGACAATCAGCGCCGGCTCACGCCGCAGGATCGCCGCGTAGCCGACCGGCTCCGCCTGATGCGCCGCCTCTGGGCTCACCGCTCCGCGCCAAGGCCGCGCAGCGCCGAGACGCCGAACAGCGCGGGGCTCGAGCCGATGCCTTGCTCCTGCGCAGGGATCGTGAAGCTGGGCCGGGCGCGCCCGATGGGGCTGAAGCCCACGCCGCCGCCCCTCTGCATTGCCGCGTCGTGCTCAGAGGGGATCATGGCAGGCTTCCGAGCGACCTGGTCGGCGCTGGCGCTGCCCGAGTTGCGGCTTCTCCGTGCGGCAAATCGCCGCCGCCCTGGGGCATCGCGTAGCGAAGCCGCAGCCCAGGGGAATGTCGAGCGGGCTTGGCAGCTCGCCCTTGATGACCTCGATCGTCCGGCTCGCCTCCGCCACCGGATCAAGCAGCGGCACGGCATCGAGCAGCGCCTTGGTGTAGGTATGGGCGGGCGCGCGGAACACCTCCTCCGCCGGCCCGTACTCCACGATCTCGCCGAGATACATCACCGCGATCCAGTCCGAGATGTAGCGCACCGTCGAGAGATCATGCGAAATGAAGACGAAGCTGATGCCGAGTTCCGCCTTCAGGTCGCAGAGCAGGTTGATGATCTGCGCTCGCACCGAGACATCCAGCGCCGAGGTCGGCTCGTCCGCAACCACCACGCTCGGGTCGAGCGCGAGGGCGCGGGCAATCGCGACACGCTGGCGCTGCCCGCCACTCAGCTGGTTCGGGTAGCGGTCGAGGTAGGAGGCATCGAGGCCGACCTGGCGGATCAGCGCCTCCACCCTGGTCCGGCGCTCTGCCTTGGTGCCCTTGCCACGAACCGCCAGCGGCTCGGTGATGATGTCGAGGATGCGCATCTTCGGGTTGAAGGATGAATAGGGGTCCTGGAAGACCATCTGCGCGATGCCGTGGATGAAGATTTCTCCCGCCGTCGGCTGGTCGAGTTCAAGCAGCAGCCGTGCCACCGTGCTCTTGCCGCAGCCGCTTTCACCAACGATGCCGAGGGTCTCGCCGCGCTTGACGCGCAGGCTGACGCCATTCAGGGCCTTGACGATCTGGGGCTTCTTCCAGGGCACCAGACTGTCGCGTCGGAAATGCTTGGTGAGGTTGTTGGTCTCCAGCACATCGAACCGCGGGGCCTGGTCGATGGCGGCCAGGGACCGAGGCGCCGCGTTGATGCTCGCGGCGATCAGCGCGGGGTCCAGGCCCTGCGGCAGCCAGCAGGCGGTCTCGTGGCCGGGGCCCTGCGGCGCCAAAGGTGGCGCAGCTTCGGCGCACCGCGCCACAGCACCCGCGCATCGTTCCCGGAAGGCGCAGCCCTGCGGCGGGCGGCGCATGTCGGGCGGGAAGCCCGGAATCTGCAGCAGCCGGCTGCGCCCGCCATCCTCTGCGCGCGGCACGGTGCTCAGCAGGCTTTGCGTATAGGGGTGGCGCGGCCGGGTGAACACCTCGCGCGTCGGCCCGATCTCGACGATCCGACCCGCATACATCACGGCCACGGTCCCCGCGAAGCGCGAGACGAGGCCGAGATCGTGGGTGATGAACAGCATCGCCGTGCCGGTATCGGCCGTCAGCTTGCGCAGCAATTCGACGATCTGCGCCTGGATGGTCACGTCGAGCGCCGTCGTCGGCTCATCGGCGATGATGAGCTTCGGTTCGCAGGACAGGGCCATCGCGATCATCACGCGCTGGCGCATGCCGCCACTCATCTCGAAGGGATAGGCCTCGATGCGGCGCGCGGCGTCCGGGATGCCGACCCGGTCGAGCCAGGCCACGGCCCGCTCGGTGGCGGCACGCCGGTCGAGCGAAAGATGACGCATGATCGGCGGAACCATCTGGTCGCCCACCTTCATCACCGGATCGAGCGAGGACATGGGGTCCTGGAAAATCGCACCCACCTCGCGGCCGCGAATGCGGTTGAGTTCGCTCTCGCGCATCCGCAGCACGTCGCGCCCTTCCAGCCAAACCTCGCCGCCCACGACACGGCCGGGATGGGCAAGCAGCCGGATCAGCGACATGGCCATGGCGCTTTTTCCGGAGCCGCTCTCTCCCACGATCGCCATCCGTTCGCCGGGGCGCATCGCAAAGCTCACGCCGTTCACCGCCTGCACGACGCCGGTGGAAGTTGCGAATTCGGTGCGCAGGTCGCGGACGTCCAGGATCGTGTCGGTCATCGTGGTGACGAAGTTCATCGTGCGGCTCCTCGGCGGGCCCGGCTCAATGGGTGGATCGCGGGTCGAGCGCCTCCCGGATCCCGTCGGACAGGAAGTGCAGGCTGAGGGCGATGAGCAGGATCACCAGGCCGGGTAGCGTCGAGATCCACCAGGCCTGTTCGAGGTAGGTCTGCCCGTCGCGGATGATGTTCCCGAGCGAAGGCTCCGGCGGCATGATGCCGAGGCCGAGGAAGCTGAGGCTCGCCTCGACCAGGATCGCATTGGCGGCCGCGATGCTGGCGGCGACGAGAAGCGGGGCAATGGTGTTGGGCAGGAGGTGGCGCGTGAGCAGCCAGGCCTGTGGCGCCTTCACTGTGCGCGCGGCGTCGATGAAGGCGCGTGAGCGCAGGCCCAGCACCAGGGAGCGTTGCAGGCGTACGAAGCGCGGCACATCGGCGAAGGCGATGGCCACGATCACCGGGCCGATGCCCGTGCCGACGATCGCGACGAGCCCGATCGCGAGCAGAAGCGAGGGGAAGGCCAGCAGGATATCCACCACGGTCATGATCGCGCGGTCGACGAAGCGGCCGAAGAAGCCCGCCAGCGTGCCGAGCAGGATGCCGAAGACGAGCGAGATGAAGGCCACGCTGAAGCCCACCAGCAGCGAGACCTTCACGCCTTCCAACGTGCGGGCCAGCACGTCGCGCCCCATGCGGTCCGTGCCGAAGGGGAAGACGAGGGAGGGCGGCTGCATGATGGCGCGCAAATTCGTCTGCAACGGCTTCTGCAGCGGCAACAGCGGCGCCAGGACGACGAGCAGCAGGATCGGAACCAGGATCATCAGCCCGATCTGCGTGCGGCGGCTTTGGAGGAAGCGCGCCAGGCGGCCGGGTGCACGCGGCGGTGCCGGAAGTGCCGCGATCAAGCTACCGAGCGCCATGCGGGTGTGTCCTCGGTTGGAGTGGGACGAGCGGCGGGATCAGAACTTCACTCGCGGGTCGAGCTTGCGGTAGGCCAGATCGGTGACAAAGTTGATTGTCACGAAAATCAGCGCGTAGAAGATGATGAGGTTCTGGACCATCTGGTAGTCACGGCTGTTGATCCCGCCCACGAGCAGGCTGCCGATGCCGGGGATGTTGAAAATGAACTCGACGATCACCGTCCCATTCAGCAGATTGCCGAAGCTGAGGCCGATGATGGTGACGATGGGCAGCGCAGCGTTCCTCAGCGCGTGGCGAAACAGCACGCGCAGCTCCGACCAGCCGAGTGAGCGTGCGGTGCGGATATAGTCCTCGCTGAGCACCTCGATCACCGCGGTGCGGGTGATGCGGGCCATGGTCGCGACCTGTGTCACCGTCAGCACCAGAACGGGCAGTGCGATGCGCAGCAGGAAGGCGACGGGATCCTGGAAGGAGACGGTGCCGCTTGCGGGAAACCATTGCAGCGTCAGCGAGAACAGCAGCAGGAAGACAAGCCCGGTCCAGAAGGCGGGCATAAGGTCCATGACCATCGCGGCGCCCGTGATCAGGTTGTCGAGGCCCTGATGCCCCTTATGGGCCATGAAGGCGGCGAGCGTGCCGAGCGGAATGGCAAGCGCCACGGTCAGCACGATCGTCAGCAGGGCAATGGTGATGGTGAAGGGCGCGGCGGAAGCCATCAGATCGGATGCGGACAGACCCGTGGTGATGGTTTGACCGAAGTCGAGTACGAGGAGCTTCTGCCAGTAGGTGAGATACTGCGACCAGATGGGCTCGTTCAGCCCCATCTGATCCCTCAGCCGCTCCAGCGCCTCGCCCGAGAGCGTATCCCCACCCATGGCCGAGGCCGCATCACCAGGAATCAGACGCAGCGTGAAGAACACGAGCGTGACGACGCCGAAGATCGTCACCGCCAACTGCAGCAGCTTTTTCGCGGCATAGCCCCACATGACGGCTGCGCCCCGTCAGGCGAAGCGGACTTCGTGGAAATTGACCTGCGCGAGGTAATTGATGCGCACGCCCTGCACGTTCTGCCGGCCCGGCCAGATCACGTTGTTCGTATAGAGCGGCATGTAGAACAGGTCGGTCGCCGCGATGCGCTGGACCTCGGCGTAAAGCTGCCGCCGCCGTGCCGGATCGAATTCCGCGCGCGCTGCCTCAAGCGCCTCGGTCAGGCGCGGATTGTCGTAGCGCGCGCCGTTCAGGCCGCGCGGCGCCGTATTGGCCGGATGCAGGTAGCTGAACAGGATGGTGTCCGGGTTCACCGCCGGCAGCAGGCGGGTGCTGATCTCGAACTCGGCGCGGTTGCGGCGCTGGTTGAAGGTGGGCGTGTCCACCAGGTCCATGCGCATGGTGACGCCGACCTGACTCAGGAAGTCCATCTCGAATTGCTGGATCTCCGTCACGCCCTGCGCCGAGGTGCCAAGCTGGCGCACGGTAAGGTTGCGTACGCCCGCTTCCTGCAGCAGGCGCCGCGCGCGGCCGGGGTCGAAGGCGTAGCGTGGGACTTCGGGCGTGTAGACATCCATCCAGGGCAGCAGCATCGAATGGGCCGGAGCCGCGAGCATCGACCCTGTCGCGTTGCAGATCGCCTCCCAATCCACCGCATGGGCCAGCGCCTGGCGGACCCGGAGGTCGCCGAGCGCACGATTGGTCTGCGGGTTTACCACGCGCAGCAACACAGCATAGTTGTCCACGCGATTCAGCTTGAAGCCCGCACGGGCCAGCGTCTCGATGTTCTCCTGGCGGTTCGAACGCATCACGAGGTCCACCTCGCCGTTGCGCAGCGCGATGGTCGCGGTGGATTCATCCTTGATGATCTGGAAGTCGAGCGTGTCGATCGGTGCCGGGCCGCGGAAATAGTCCATGTGGCGCTTCAGCACGATGCGCGCAGTGGGGTTGATCGAGTCCAGAAGGTAGGGGCCGGTGCCGACGGGATTCCAACGCACACGGTCGCCGGCCTCCGCAATGGCGCGCTGATTGACGATCTGGCCCTGGTGGTAGTTGGCGACCTGATGCAGGAAGTTCCCGTCGGGTGCCTTCAGCCTGAAGATGACGGTGTGCGCATCTGGCGTCTCGACGCGATCCACATTGGCGAATTCCGCGGCATAGGGCGATGAGGTGCGCGGATCGACGATGCGATTGTAGGTGAAGAGCACATCGGCCGAGGTGAAGTCGCCGTAGCCCTTCTGCCACTTCACCCCCCGCCGCAGTCGGAAGGCCCAGACGCTGTTGCCAGCGTTCTCCCATGACTCCGCAAGGTCGGGGATGATCTCCCCGGTGCCGCTGTCATAGGTGGTCAGCCCACTGAAGATGTTGAAAGCGATGTTCTCGTTTTCAATGCGGAAGATGTTCGCCGGATCGAAGCCGGCCGGATCGTCGTAGAACCGGACGCGCAGCGTGCTCGGCTGCTGCGCGGCGGCCGGCCGTGCGGTGCCGCCGAACAACGCAGGCGCTGCGCCCGCCGCAATGGTGCCGGCAAGGAACTGACGACGATTGGACGACATGCTCTCAGCCTCCCAGAATGGGGTGACGATGTGCAACAACGGCAGTGCAGATGCGCCGCGGGTGGCCGCCGGGTGCGGCCCCCGCGGTCTTCAGGTCACTCCGCTGCGATCCGCACCGGAGTACCGACCTCGCGGAAATAGGCCTTGGCCTGCTCGACCGGCACGACATCGGCATATTTCTGGTGCATGTCGTACAGGTTCATGTAGTGTGACGACTCGGTACGGTCGAAGACGCACTCTTGCGCCACGCCCATGCGAAAGCGGTGCGTCGCGCCGTCCACCACCGTGGCGCGGACGCAACCGCTGGTCGTCTCGCCGCAGCAGATGAGCGTGTCCACACCGAGGCTGATCAGATGATAGGTCAGCGCCGTGCCCTGGAAGCCGCTCGGCGCGGTCTTCTCGATGACGACCTCGCCGGCGATCGGCGCGACTTCGGCCACGATCTCATGGCCCTTCGCCTGCATTTCGGCAGACAACCGCGAGGGCTCGCGATGGCGATGGATCCAGGGCTTCATGCCGTTCTGCAGACCCTTGATGTGCACAACGGGAATGCCGCATTCACGCGCGGTGGCGAGCAGCTCGGCGGTCTTGTCCACCGCGTCCCAGCCCTCAAGGCCGGTGCTCATCGGCCAGTCCTTCATGGACTCAAATATCGGCTGCCGCTTCAGGCCGAGCACGCTGTAATAGATGTCGATCAGCAGCAGCGCCGGCTTCGAGCCGAAGCCGTAAGGCTCCTTCTTGCCCCAGTGCTTGTCATGCTCCCGATCGCGCTCGCTCAGGTACTTTTCCCACCCGTAGATCATCCTTGCCTCCTGTGCATGGTGACGGGCGAATTGCCCGGGTTTGCGGCGCCGATGTTTACAAAATGATCTATGTTTCAGGAAATACCGGCACTCGCTGAGTCCTGGCCAAGACATCAGCAAGTCACGTGCCAGTTGTGCCACGCTCCCCGCTTCACGCCGCGGCTACGCGCCTGACCGCTGCCACCGCAGGCCGCGTCGCGCTGCTCGCGCTGACACAGTGCTTGAAAACGCTCGCGGGTTGGCGCCACCGCGGTTCTCCGCCCCTGTGTCGCACCAACGGCGCGCGGCGCGGGCGCCCCGGGCGCATCGGTCGCGCGACGCCGAGTTTGCTTATGCAATCAGCATCGGCTGCATGATGTGCGCAACTGGTATGCAACCTTCCTGCAGGCCTTGGCCGTCACAGATCGCAAACGCTGGCTGACCGCCCGTCGGCCTGGATGGCGCAGAAATTGCTGTTCCGGAATTGCTGCCCAGAACTTGCTGCAAGCCTTTCGGGGTGCAGGACGCGGAAGCATGCGTCGCGCGCCCAGTGGTCCAACCGGAGAGCGAGGCACGATATGACGGAGAACCTGGATTTCAGCGAGATCACGATTTCGGGGCTGCATGCGGGCTATCGCTCCGGCGCCTGGACCGCGCGCGACGTTGTCGCCTGGTATCTCGAGCGCATCCGCCGCCTGGACCGGGAAGGCCCCGCGCTGAATTCCGTTGTCAGCATCAATGAGCAGGTTGAGGCCCAGGCGGAGGAGCTGGATGCGCGCTTCGCTGCCGGCGGCTTTGTCGGGCCCCTGCACGGCGTGCCGGTGCTGGTGAAGGACCAGATCGACGTCGCCGAGATGCCGACAACCTGCGGTTCGGTCCTGTTCCGGGAAAACTGGCCAAGGCGCGATGCCTTCGTCATCGCCCGCCTGCGCGCGGCAGGCGCCTTGATGCTCGGCAAGACCACGCTCGGTGAGATGGGTGCGGGCGATACGCATGGCTCGCTCTTTGGCTCGACGCGCAACGTCTATGACCTGGAGCGGACCGCGGGCGGCTCCTCGGGCGGTTCGGGCGCGGCCGTCTCGGCCAATCTCGCCGCCGTCTCGCTTGGCCAGGAGGGCTATGCCTCGATCCGGCGGCCCTCGACCTGGAACGGCGTGGTGGGCATGCGGCCGAGCACCGGCCTTGTCAGCCGCGGCGGGGTCTATGATGGCTGGCCTTCGGTGCTGGGCTCGATCGGTCCCATGACACGCAGCGTCGAGGATGCGGCGAAGCTGCTCGACATCCTCGTCGGCTACGATCCCGCCGATCCCGTCACCGCGCAGGGCGACCGGCGGATAGCAGGGTCCTTCGCCGATGCGCTCGATGCAGGCGGGCTGCGCGGGGCGCGGATCGGTGTGTTGCGCACGCCCTTCGGGGCAGGCACCGACCCCACGGCCGAGGATTTCCTGCGGGTGGAGGCGGTGTTCGAGAAGGGCCTGGCCTCGCTCACCGCCGCCGGCGCCGTGCTGGTGGACCCGATCGAGATCCCCGACCTCGTCCCGCTGATCGCGCTGCGCGCGCATCACCCGACGCAGGGCACGGAGGCCTTCGCGCATTACGCCGCCGGCCTGCCGGACGCGCCCTACCGCACCAAGGCCGAGGCCATGGCATCACCCATCTACCAGGATGTCTCCATCCAGATGAAGCAGCGCTGGGCGCGTGATCCCACGCCAGCCGAGCACGCCCGCTTCCTGGAGGCGCGCGACACGCTGCGCATCAATCTGCTCAAGGTGATGGCTGACCACGATCTCGATGCGATCGTCCACAAGGCGATCGAGCATGAGCCGACGCTGATCCGCGATGGCGTCAATCCGCCCTATGTGAATCACAAGGGCGCCCCGCACATCAACACCTATCTGGGCGACGTGCCGAGCATCGTCGTGCCGGCGGGGCTGACCGAGGCCGGCCTGCCTGCGGGGCTCTGCTTCCTTGGCCGGCCTTATGACGATCTGGCGATGATCCGCTACGCCTATGCGTTCGAGCAGCAGGCCCAGGCGCGCGTCCCGCCGGTTTTTGCCTGAGGGCCGCGCGGCGCGGCGCTGACCGGGGCCGGGAATACGGTCTACGGAGCCTTGGCGTTCAGCATCGATCCGGCCTCGGTCCGGATCCGCTCGAACACCACGCCGAACGCCGCATCCAGCCTCGGATCCCCGGCAAGGACCGGCGCGCTCTCCATGGCCAGCATATTCCCCTGGTGCAGCAACGCGATGCGGTCGCACCAGGCGAGGGCCAGGTTCAGATCATGCACCACCACCACCACCGCCGCGCCATCCCGCGCCGCCATGCGCAGCCGCCGCATGAGCGCGAGTGACTGCCCGACATCCAGCGCGGCCGTTGCCTCGTCAGCCAGCACCACCTCAGGCTGCGTCGCCAGCACGGACGCCGCGAGCACCCGCGCCCGCTCGCCGCCTGAAAGGCTGGTCCATCGCCGCGGCAGCAGGGTGGCGATGTCGTGCTGATGGGCCACCGCTTCCAGCCCGGCGGGCTCGCCCCCCCGCTCCAGCCCCAGGCGCAGCAATTCCTGCGCGGTGTAGTCCCAATGCGGGGCGAAATGCTGCGGCAGGTAGCCCATGCGGCGCGCGCGCTCTCGCGCCGGCCAGTCGCCCAGGGGGCGGCCACGCAGCTGCACGGTGCCGGCAGTGGGTCGCAGCAGCCCGGCCATCAGGCGCAGCAGCGTGCTCTTGCCTGCGCCATTGGGGCCGATGATCCCCAGCACCTCGCTTGCGCGCAGGTCCAGCGAGACATCCGCCACCAGCGCCCGCGCGCCCAGCCGGTAGCCCACCCGGTCTGCCACCAGCACCGCCTCAGCCACGCCGTGCCTCCCGCGCCAGGACCAGCAGGAAGAAGGGCGCGCCGATGGCGGCGGTCACCAGGCCGAGAGGAATCTCGGCCGGCGGCAGCAGGGCGCGGGCGGCGCCGTCGCACAGCATGGCAAGCCCCGCCCCGATCGCCGCCGCCCGCGGCAGCAGCCGGGCGTGCAGCGGGCCGGAGGTCCAGCGGGCCAGGTGCGGCGCCATCAGCCCCACAAACCCCACCAGCCCGCCCCAGACCACGCTGATGGCGACGACGAAGGCGCCGGCCAGCACCGCCAGGCCCACGAAGCGCCGCACCGCCAGGCCGAAGCTCTCCGCCATCGCCTCGCCAAGCCCCAGCAGGTCCAGCCCCCGCGCCAGCCCGCGGCACAGCAGCAGCGCGGCGGCGGTCAGCGCGGCCAGCAGGCCGAGTTCCGGCCAGGATGGCGTCTGCACGCCGCCCAGCGCCCAGGCCAGCACCGCCTGCAGGCTCACCGTCTCATCCGACAGCGCCAGCATCAGGAAGGACCGCACGGCGCCGAGCAGCGCGGCCACCGCCACGCCCGCCAGCAGCAGCGCCGCGACGGAGGTGCCATCCGCCAGCCGCGCCAGCGCCAGCACCAGCCAGGTGGCGGCCCAGGCGCCGCAGAAGGCGAAAAGCGGCAGCGCCACGGCTTGCGGCAGGGGCAGCGCGACCAGCAGCGCCACCGTCGCCCCCACCGCGGCCCCGCCGGCGCTGCCCAGCAGATAGGGCTCGGCCAGCGGGTTGCGGAACACGCCCTGGAACACCGCGCCGCCCAGCGCCAGCAACGCGCCCACGCAGCCCGCCGCCAGCACGCGCGGCAACCGCCATTGCAGCAGCAGTTGCGACATGGGCTGCGCCGGGTCCGCCAGCAGGGCCAGCGCCTCGGCCGGCGTCAGTGTCACCGCGCCCAGCATCAGCCCGGCCAGCAGGCCGAGCGGCGGCAGCAGCCAGGCGATCATGCGGCCACCCCGTGCAGCAGCCGCGCCAGGCTTTCCACCCCATCCACCACGCGCGGCCCGGGGATCAGGAAGTTTGCTCGGCTGACCACCCGCACGCGGCCGGCTTGCACCGCGGCCAGCGCGCCGAAGCCGGTGCGCCCGGGCACTTCGGCCGCCTGGTCCGGCCGCCCGGCCACCAGGTAGACATCCGGGTCGGCGCGCAGGATCGCCTCGCCCGAGACCAGCGGCGGGCCGTTCGCGGACAGGTCCGGGAACACATTTTCACCGCCCGCCAGCCGCACCGCATCCCAGCTGTAGCTGCCGGGGCGGATGGTGCCGTAGACGCCGCGCCCGGTGCTGGAGGTTTCCATGAAGACGCGCACCGGAGCACGCCCTGCCAGCTTCGCCTGCACGGCACCCAGCCGCGCTTCCAGCCGCGCCACAAGCGCCTCCGCCACGGCCTCCTGCCCCGTGGCGGCGCCGAGCAGGCGGAGATTGGCAAAGATCTGCGCCAGGTCGCGATGCGTCACCACCAGGGTCGGCACGCCGATGCGCGCCATCGGTTCCGTCAGCGCATGGGCGGCGTTGCGCGCGGGCGTCATCACCACGAGATCCGGCCCGAGCCGCGCAATGGCCTCGGCCGAGAAGCCAAGCCGCCCGCCCACCAGCGGCAGGCCCTGCACCTCGGGCGGAAAGCGCGTGAAGGCTTCGATCCCCACCACCCGATCCAGCGCGCCGATCGCCGCCAGCATCTCGGTGTTGGAAGCGAAGATGGCGACGATCCGCCGCGGCGGCCGTGGCAGGTTGACGCGGCGGCCGAGCCCGTCCGTCAGCACGCGCGGCCAGCTTTCTGCACGCGCGCTGCCCGGCGCCAGGAAGGGCGCGGCGAGCAGCGCGCGGCGGGAAAGCCTCAGAATGACACGCGCAGCCCGGCCAGGAATTCCCGCCCCGGCGCCGAATTGCCCAGACCGCCATTGGCGAAGCGGGCATCGGCCGCGGAACTGCCGGCGGTGGCGATGAAGATCGGGTGGTAGTTGGTGTCGAACACATTGTTGATGGCGCCGAAGACGCGCAGGCCGGGCGCCGCATCGGGCGCCGGCTGGAAGCTGCCGCGCAGGTTCCACACCCAGACCGGCTCCTTCCGATGGATGAAGGTGCGGTACGGCTCGGCCGCCGGCACCACCAGATTCTCCTCGGTGTCGTAGTACATCGGGCCGCGCAGCACGCCCATCACGGTCGCGTCCCAGCGCGGCTGCCCCACCGTGGTGCCAAGCGCCGCCTGGTAGCGGTACATGCGCTGCGCGGTGCGGGTATTGACCGTCGGGCTCAGCGTGCTGCCCTCATCGATCATGTCGAAGTTCCAGGAGGCATTGGCGAAGGTGGTCCAGCGCCAATCCGTGATGCCCAGCGCGCGCGCCACATCGCCCTGCCATTGCAGCTCCACGCCCCGCACCACGATGTCGCCCGGGTTGTTCACATAGTCCGAGGTATTCGCCACGCCGGGCCGCGCGGCGGTGGTGATGCGGTCGCTGATGGTGTTCTGGAACAGCGCCAGGTCGGCGCGCCAGCCGGGGCGGAACAGCGCGGCGCCGACCTCGTACTGCACGCTGGTCTCGGGCTTCAGATCCGGATTGCCGAAGATGCGGCCGCCGCCCAGCGCGGTGAAGTCGGCCGCAAGGTCGGTGGCCGTCGGTGCGCGGAAACCCGTCGCGGCATTGGCACGCAGCACGGCGCCCTCCGCCACGCGCAGGCTGGCGCCGGCGGACCAGGTGGTGGCGTCGTAATTGGCGCTGCGCAGCCGCAGCAGGGGTTGATGCTGCGTGGCATCAAGCTGCGTCTCCCCCCAGCTCTGCCGCACGCCGGCGCGCAGCGTCAGCCGGTCATCCAGCAGCCGCTGCGACAGCTCGGAAAACAGGCCCAGCGTCTGCTCGGTCTGATCATTGTCGAAGGGCGAGACCTGGGTGGTGATGCCGCTGCCCGGCAGGCCGACGCGGTTGCGGGTGGAGCGCAGGGTGGAATGCTCCACATCCAGCCCCGTCACCAGCTCCGCCCCCTGCCACAGCCGCATGGAAGGCTGCAGGCGCAGGCCCAGGATATCCAGCGTGCGTTGGTTGGTATCAGCATCGGTGCCCGGCACCGGCAGCCCGGCGGTGCTGCGCTGCACCGGCGAACGCCAGCGGAAATCATCCTGGTCGCGCACCGCGTAGACCTGGCCGAACCAGCGGAGGCGGTCATCCGGCGTCGCGCCATCCAGCGTGACATCGGCGGAGGCGTTGGTGCGGTCCTCGCTGTTGGTGGTGTTCCAGGTGGAACCGCGGAAGCCTGCATCATAGATGCCATCGGTCCGCACCGTGGTGCCGACGCGGCCGAGGCCGGTCTGCACGCCGAGTGCGGCCAGCGCGCCCGCCCGGTTCCACTGCGTACCGCCCTGCTCGCCGCCGCCGCCGGCGCTGTAGGAATCGCGCCGGCCGCCGGCGACGCCGAGATAGTAATCCACGCCCGACTCCGGCAGCACGCCGCCCTGGCCGACGCGCCCATCCAGCAGGCCCCAGGACCCGGTGCGGATCTCCGCCTGGCCGCCGGGGGAATTCAGCCCGTCGCGCAGGATCAGGTTGATGACGCCGCCGATCGCCTGGCTGCCATAGACCACGCTCGCCGGGCCGCGAATCACCTCGATGCGCGCCACCTCCGCCGGGCTGAGCTTGGACAGGTTGGCGGTGCCGGCGCGCCGGCCATTCACCAGCACCAGCACCTGGCTGCGGAAGTCGCGCCCCTGGCCGTCACTGGAACCGCCGCGGATGTTGATGCTGGTCTGCCCCGGCGTCCATTCGCTGAAGAAGCCCACGGCATTCTCGGCCAGCAGGTCGGTCAGGTTCTGCGCGGTGCTGGCGCGGATGGTCGCCTCGTCGATCACCTGCACCGTGCCGGCCAGCGCGGAGCGTGGCTCCGGCCGGCGCGTGGCGGTGACCACCAGCTCATCCAGCGTCGTCGCATGGGGCAGCCTGACATCAGAGGGGCTGCCCTGGGCCGCGGCGGGCGTCAGGCCCGGGGCCGCCAACACGGCAAGGGCCGAACCGGCGAGGAAAAGCTGGCGCATGGATCACAAATTCCAGATCAGAAGGGCGGAGAGTTTCGGCGCGGCCAGCGCGACACCGCCGCAGGGCAGGGGCGCGACCGTCGCGGACAGGGTGGCGGCGAGCTTGTCATGGGCCGCTCCGCCGGGCGGCAAGGCGAGCTGCGCGGCGCAGTGCGCCACGGCCGCGTCCAGGCCCGGGAAATGGGCGCGAAAGATCCAGGGGGCGAGGCGGATCTCCTGCGGCGCCTCGGGACCGAGGGCGGCCAGCACCAGGCGCAAGGCGGGCGTCTCATCCTCGCCATGCAGGGCGGCGGGCAGGGCGCCGGCCAGGCACCAGCGGCGCGGCCCCTGCTGGGCCGGCACCACCCAGACCACGCGCCGCCGTGCCAGCGCCCGCATGCGGCCGAGCAGGTCGCGCGGCGCGGTGAGCGTCCCGCCGATATTGGCGGCGAAGGCCCAGTCATGCGGCGCGAGGCCAAGGCCGGACAGCGCCTCCCACCGCGCCGCCAGGGGACGCAGCCCGGGCCGTCCGCCGCGGCGCAGCCGCCCGAGCCGGGCGCGCAGGTAGCGGTTGGGCTCCAGCGCGGTCCAGCCGGCGTCGCTGGGCAGCCAGGGCGTGACGGGGTGGCCCGCACCCGCGCCGATATCCAGCAGGCTGCCCGGCACCTCGCCGCGCAACGTCCCGGCGATCGCCGCGCCGTAGTCGGACCGATCCAGGGATTCGGCATAGAAGCGCGCGGCGCGGTCGGGCCAGATGGGCTGGCTCATGCACCGCACCCCGCCCCGCCCTTCAGGCGGGGGGTGCGATTCGGCAGGCAGGACGCGTTAGGATGGCGTGTCATCGCCGAACCTATGTGATAAGATCACGCCATGTGCAAGAGTATCCCATTCTCTCAACGCGGCTCCGGCCTGGCCGCCCGCAGCGGCTTCCTGGCCACCCCGGCCGAGGCTGTGCGCGCCGGCTTGTCGCGCAACCAGGACCAGGTGATGCGCGTGCTGCGGGCGGCGAAGGGCCGGGCGCTGACCGCCTATGAGGTGCTGGACCGCCTGGCGCCGGCCGGCATCCGCGGGCCGCAGACCGTCTATCGGGCACTGGATGCGTTGCGCGAAATCGGCCTCGTGCATCGGATCGAGAGCCTGAACGCCTTCATCGCCAGCGTCAGCACCCAGCCGGGTTGCGGCTGCACGCCTGCCCCCTATGACGACCACGCCCATCCTTCCGCCTTCGCCGTATGCCGTGGTTGCAACACGGTGCGGGACCTGGAGGATGCCGCGCTGGCCGCCGTGCTGGGCGTGCTGGGGGACCGCACGGGCATTCGGGTGGACAGCCAGGTGGTGGAGCTGGTGGGCACCTGCGCCGCCTGCGCCGAGGCTGCTTCGCACGCCTGATGTGTGATGTTATTCAATAACATCTGGATCGGACGGTGCTTGCCGAAGCGCGCCGGCGCAGCGATCTAGGCGACATGGACAGCGCCGCCCTCCCCCTCGCCCATGGCGGCAATCTGGACGAAGCGCGCCGGCGCTTCCCCGGCGCGCCCCTGCCGTTTCTCGACCTGTCGACCGGGATTGCCCCCCGCGCCTTTCCGCTGCCCCCCCTGCCGCCCGCCAGCTTCACCCGCCTGCCGGAACCCGCCGACCATGCCGCGCTCTGCGCGCTGGCCGCGGCGCGCTGGGGGGTGCCGCAGGGTGCGCGGGTGGTGGCGGCGCCAGGCACGCAGATCCTGCTGCCGATGATTGCGGCGCTGCGGCCGCCCGGCACGGCCCGCATCCTCGGCCCCACCTATGCCGAACACGCCCGCGCCGCCGCGCTGGCCGGGCATGAAACGCGGGAGGTTGCGACTTTGGCTGAACTGGCGCCCGCCAGCCTCGCCACCGTGGTGAATCCGGACAACCCGACCGGCCGGATGCTGCCGTCCACGTCACTGGCCGAGCTTGCCGCCACCCAGCGCGCAGCGGGCGGGCTGCTGGTGGTGGATGAGGCATTCTGGGATGCCGACCCCACCCTGCCCAGCGCCCTGCCGCTGATCCCGGGCGGCGGCGTGGTGGTGCTGCGCTCCTTCGGCAAGTTCCACGGCTTGGCCGGGCTGCGCCTTGGCTTCGCCGTGGCGCCGGAGGCTGTCGCGGCGCGGCTGGAAGCGCTGCTCGGTCCCTGGGCGGTGTCCGGGCCGGCACTGCGGGCCGGCCTTGCGGCACTGGCTGATACCGCCTGGGGTGCCGCGCAAAGGGCCTGGCTGCAGGAAGCCGCCGTGCAACTGGATGCCGTGCTGGCAGCAGGCGGGCTGCGCGTGCTGGGCGGCACGACGCTGTTCCGCTTTGTCGAGGCGCCACCTGGCACGCTCGATCGGCTCGGCCGCGCCGGCATCCTGGTGCGCGGCTTCGCCCATTGGCCCGATCGCCTGCGCATCGGCTTGCCGCCGGATGCGGCCGGACTCGCCCGGCTGGCGGCGGCACTCGCATGATCAGCCTGGTCCTGCTGGCGCTGCTGCTGGAGGCGGCGCTGGGCTATCCGCAGCGCCTGGTGGACCGCATCGGGCATCCCGTCATCTGGATCGGCCGCCTGATCTCCGCCATGGACCGCGCCTGGAACCAGGCCGCGCACAGCTTCGTCGCCCGGCGGGCTTCCGGGGTGGCGGCGCTGCTGGTGCTGGTCGGCGTCTCGGGCGGTGCCGGGCTGCTGCTGCAATCCGCGCTGCTGGCGGTGCCCTTCGGCCTGCTGGTGCTGGCGCTGCTGGCCAGCAGCCTGCTCGCCCAGCGCAGCCTGCACGACCACGTGGCCCGCGTCGCCACGGCGCTCGAACAGGGCGGGCTGGAGGCGGGGCGGGAGGCAGTGTCGCACATCGTCGGCCGCGACCCGCTGGCCCTGGATGAGGCCGGCGTGGCGCGCGCCGCCATCGAGAGCCTGGCCGAGAATTTCTCCGACGGCGTGGTGGCGCCCGCCTTCTGGATGGCGGTGGCCGGGCTGCCGGGGGCGGCGATCTACAAGGCGGTGAACACGGCGGACAGCATGATCGGCCATCGCACGCCGCGGCACGAGGCCTTCGGCTGGGCCTCCGCCCGCTGCGACGATGTGGTGAACCTGCCGGCCTCCCGCCTTGCGGGGCTGGCCATCGTCGGCGCGGCGGCGCTGCTGCCGGGGATGGATGCGCGGGCCGCCTGGCGCGCGCTGCGGCGCGATGCGGGGCGCCACCGTTCCCCCAATGCGGGCTGGCCGGAGGCGGCGATGGCCGGCGCGCTCGGCCTCGCACTCGCCGGGCCGCGCCATTATGGCGGCGTGCTGGTGGAGGATGCCATCATGGGCGATGGAAGGCGCGATGCGAGCGCCGCCGATATCCGCGCCGCGCTGCGCCTGTACCGCACCACCGATGCGCTGCTCATCGGCGTGCTGCTGCTGCTGTTCCTCCTGCTGCAAGGCTGAGCAGCGCGTCCAGATCCAGATGCGCTTCCAGATGCGCCGCCAGCGCATCCAGCGCCGCTTCCACCTGCGCCTCATGGTCCAGTTGCGGGGCGCCGGCGGCGAAGCGCGCCATCCAGGCGCCGCGCTGCGCCGTGGCGCCGAACAGGCCGTGGATATAGGTGCCGGTCACGCGCCCATCGGCGGAGACCGCCCCCTCCGCCGCGCCATCCGCCAGCGTCGCGAAGGGGTTTGTGCGCGCGGGGCCATCGGTGCGGCCCATATGCATCTCATATCCCGACAGCACCGCGCCGTCCCGGCTGTGGCCTTGCACGGGCACCAGGCGCTTGGCGCCGGATAGCAGCGTGTCCACCTCCAGCAATCCGAGGCCGGGCGCGCTGCCGGGCTTCCCCTCGATGCCATCCGGATCCGCCACGGTGCGGCCCAGCATCTGGTAGCCGCCACACAGGCCGAGCACATGCCCGCCGCGCCGCAGATGCGCCGCGATATCCACATCGAACCCCGCCGCCCGCAGCGCGCGCAGATCGGACAGGGTGGATTTGGAGCCGGGCAGGATCACCAGCTGCGCATCGCCCGGCAGCGCCTGGCCGGGGCGCACGCGAATCACCTCCACCTCCGGCTCCGCCACCAGCGGGTCGAGGTCGTCGAAATTGGCGATGGCGGGCAGGATGGGCACGGCCACGCGCAGCTTCGCGCCGGGCTTGCGGGCCAGGGGGTGGTCCAGCGCCAGCGCATCCTCCGCCGGCAGCTTCGCCGCATCCGGCAGGAAGGGCACCAGCCCCAGCGCCGCCCAGCCGGTGCGCGCGGCGATCAGCGCCATGCCATCCGCGAACAGCGTGGGATCGCCGCGGAAACGGTTGACGATGAAGCCGCCGATCATGGCGGCGTCCTCTGCATCGAGCACAACATGCGTCCCGATCAGCGAAGCGATGACGCCGCCTCGGTCGATATCGCCAATCAGCACCACACGCACGCCCGCCGCGCGCGCAAAGCCCATATTGGCGATGTCGTTGGCGCGCAGATTCACCTCGGCCGCGCTGCCCGCGCCCTCCACCAGCACGATGTCCGCCTCGGCCCGAACTCGGGAAAAACTGTCCAGCACGGCGGCCATGAAGCCGGGCTTCAGGCGTTGGTATTCGGCCGCGCGCGCCTGCCCCACCACGCGCCCCTGCACGATGATCTGCGCGCCCACCTGGCTTTGCGGTTTCAGCAGCACGGGGTTCATGTGGACGGAGGGTGCGACGCCCGCCGCACGTGCCTGCAAGGCCTGTGCGCGCCCGATCTCGCCGCCATCCGCCGTCACGGCGGCATTGTTGCTCATGTTCTGCGGCTTGAAGGGCCGCACCCGCAGGCCGCGCCGCGCAAAAGCCCGCGCCAGCCCCGCCACGATCAGCGACTTGCCGACATCGGAGCCAGTGCCCTGGAACATCAAGGCGAGCGCCATCAGAATTCGATGCCCTTCTGCGCCTTCACCCCGGCCGCGAAATGGTGCTTCACCGCGCCCATCTCGGTGACCAGGTCCGCCGCCTCGATCAGTGCCGGCTTCGCGTTGCGGCCGGTGACCACCACATGCAGCAGCGGGCGGCGCGCGGCGAGGTCGGCCAGCACCGTCTCCAGCGGCAGGTAGTCGTAGCGCAGCGCGATGTTCAGCTCATCCAGCAGCAGCAGGTCGATGCCGGGGTCGGCCAGCATCTCGCGCGCCATTTCCCAGGCTCGGCTCGCGGCGGCGACGTCGCGGGCGCGGTCCTGGGTTTCCCAGGTGAAGCCCTCGCCCATCGTGTGCCAGCGCACGCGCTCGCCGAATTGCATCAGCGCGGCACGCTCACCGGTCTCCCAGGCGCCCTTGATGAACTGCACCACGCCAACCCGCCCGCCGGTGCCCAGCATCCGCAGCGCCAGGCCGAAGCCCGCCGTGGATTTGCCCTTGCCGGGCCCGGTGTGGACGATCAGCAGGCCCTTCTGCGTGATGGTCTTGGCGGCGACCTCCGCATCCTGCACCGCCTTGCGGGCTTCCATTTTGGCGCGGTGACGCGCGGCGTCTTCATCCATGGGCGCGGCCCCTCATTTCAGCCGCAGCGGCAGGCCCGCCACCACCAGCTCCACATGATCCGCCAGCGCCGCCATGCGCTGGTTCAGCACCCCCTGCGCATCCCGGAAGCGCCGGCCGAGCGAGGTGGCGGGCACGATGCCACCGCCCACCTCGTTCGAGACCAGCACCACCGGGCCGGGATGCGCCCGCAAGGCGGCCTCCAGCGCCGCCTGCGCCGCCACCAGGTCGGCCTCGGCCAGCATCAGGTTGGACAGCCACAGCGTCAGGCAATCCACCAGCACCGGCGCGCGGGCCTGGGCCAGGGCCGCCGGCAGGTCGCGCGGGGCGTCCAGGGTTTGCCAGCCATCCGCGCGGCGGCCGCGATGCTCGGCGATTCGCGTCGCCATCTCGGCATCGAAGGCCTCGGCGGTGGCGATATAGGTCCAGGGCGGGGGCAGCGCCGTCACCAGCGTCTCCGCGCGGCGGCTTTTGCCGGACCGCGCGCCCCCCAGGATGAATGTCACTCTGCTCACCCCCCCATCATGCCCGATAAGCCGGCGATTGACACGGCCGGCCCGCCGACGCTTGATGCGCCCGTTCGAAGGTTCCCCGGAGACGGGGATGAAAAGGGAATTCGGAAGGGGCCTCACCGCCCCAGGCCGAAGCTGCCCCCGCAACTGTGAACGGTGAGCAGGCATCAATTGTCACTGGGCTTCAGCCCGGGAAGACGATGCCCTGCGGCGATCCGTGAGCCAGGAGACCTGCCCGCGAACACAAGGATGCGTCGGGCGGGGTGCCCCGGGGCAGGGCCATTTTGGCAGGGGCGCGCCG
>LNFM01002258.1_pt1 | contig 40750 bp, 36 predicted proteins | sample 596031 | NCBI WGS metagenome assembly LNFM01 (sample SAMN04254537, study PRJNA301005) | activated carbon metagenome | isolation source: dual media filters at the Ann Arbor, Michigan drinking water treatment plant | place: USA: Ann Arbor | reverse complement strand
GAAGCTCGACAGGTGGTAGCTCAGCGTGGCCTGCAGCGGCCGGCCGACGTACGACGCCGAGACCTCGAGCTGGTTGGTGACGTGGTCCACCGGCACGGCCAGTTGTGACGCGGTGTCGAAGAAGGCGCCGCCGCCGGGGCGCGTGCCGTCGCGTTCGTCGCGGTGGGCATTGACGCGCACGGTCCAGCGCTCGCTGCCGATCCAGCTCAGGCCGCCCTGCAGGCGAGAACGGTCGTAGCCCAGTTTCAGCGGCTGCAAGGTGCCGGCCAGCGGCATCGCCGCCGTGGTGCCTTGCGGGTAGCCCGCAGGCAGCGTCAGCACGTTGCCGCCATTGCCCAGGAAGGGCGTGGCGGCGCCATCGGCGAAACGGCGCGGCAGGTTGTCGTAGGACAGGCTGGCGGTGACCAGACCTTCCTGGCCGATCTGGCCCGTCAGCGAACGGGTGTCCAGGCCGAACTCGCTGGCCGTCAGCTTGCCCCAGAAGCCGCTGTCTTCGCGCAAGCGTGCGCTGCCGCCCAGCACCAGGTAGCTGCCCTTGTCGAGCCCGCTCATGTCGATGAACTTGGCGGAACGGTCGGAGACCGTGCCGGCGCCGACGTCCACGGTGCCGCTGCTGCCTTTCTCGAAGGGACAGGCGCTGCACTTCCAGGCGGAGGTGTCGACCGTGGCGGCCAGGCTGGCCGACGCCGTGGCCAGTGCACCGAGCGCGCTGAAGATGAGCAGGGGCTTGGGTGTTTTCATGATGGTGTCCGTGTTTCGATGGGGTTGCCGGCCTGGCCCGCCACGCGGCGGGCCGCAGCGGTCAGCGCATCAGCTTGGCGCCCGCAGGGTGGTTGGAGCCGTGCACCTGTACGTGGCAGTTCGTGCAGCTGCCGACCACCAGGAAGCCGGTGCCGCCGGCCGTGCCGCCGGGCAGGCTCGCGCCCGTGCGTGCCACCGACGGGTGGCCTGCCGTGGTGTGGCACTGCTGGCACAGCAGCGGCGGGCTCTTCGTCAGCAGCGCCGCCCGCACCGAGCCGTGCGGCGTGTGGCAGGACGCGCAGTCCTCGGCCACCGGGGCGTGTTCCCACAGCAGCGGGCCGCGCTTTTCGGCGTGGCAGCTGTAGCAGGTCTGGTTCAGCGTGGCCTTCACGAGCATCGCCGGTGCGCTGGAACCGTGGGGCGCATGGCAGTCGCTGCAGGCCATCTTGCCCTGGCGCACGGGGTGGGACGAGGCCTTCTGGAAGTCGGCCTTCTGCTGCTTGTGGCAGCTCTGGCAGACCAGCGATTCGGTGGCCTTGGCCAGCACGCGGTCGGCTTCCTGGTGGATCTGGTGGCAGCTGGTGCAGGCCAGGTTGGCGCGCTCGTGGGCGCTGGCGTGCCAGGCGGTGCGCGTCGTGCCTTCGTGGCAGCTCAGGCAGACCTGGTTGCGCTCTTCCAGCGTCTGCTTGCCGTCGGCCTTGAAGTTGTTGATGGCTTCGCCCTTCTTGTTGCGTGCGTGCAGCGCACCGGGGCCGTGGCAGGCCTCGCACTGCAGGCCGCCGGCACCGAAGGGCGCGCGCATGTCGCCGCGGTGCGCGTGCTTGGTCTTGAACAGGGCCTTGGCCTTGTACTGGCCCTCGTCCTCGTCGTGGCAGCCCAGGCAGGTGTCGGCACCTTCTTCGCTGTACTGGGTGGCCGGCGGCAAAGGCTTGGACTGCGCCGTGGCCGTGAGCTGCCATGACAGCCCGGTGAGCAGCAGCAGCACGAGCAGGAGGGGGCGGGTGATCTTCATCGGTATGGGCCTGTGGGTCGGTCTGTGCGCGGGGCGCTGTTCAGGACTTGGCGGCGGGCTTGCTGGCAGGTGCAGCAGCGGGCCTGGCTTTCGCCTTGGCCTTGGGCTGCGCCTTCTGCACCGCGACGATGCGCCCCTTGAGGGCTGCGTAAGCCTCGAGGGACAGCACCTTGTCGGCGGCCAGCTTGGCCTTGCTGGGGTAGGGGCGCGCCGCAATGATGCGCTCGGCCTCGGCGTCGCCGATGCCGGGCAGGGTCTTCAACTCGGCGCGGCTGGCGCTGTTGATGTCGACGAGCTTGACCTTGGGTGCCGGGGCCAGCTTGGCCGGGGGTTTGCTCGCGCCTTGCGGTTGCTGGGCGACAGCAGGGAGGCTGCCGCCCAGCAACAGCACGGCGGTGATGAGGGCGAGGTAGGGCAGGTGGCGTGGCATTCGATGCTCGTCTGTCAATGAAAAACCCGGAGGCGTCGCCCCCGGGTTGCATTTTGATCGGGGGGAAGGGAAGTTCATCACTTCCCCCCGGGCGACACTCGTCTACTTGTGGAGCTTGACCGTGTCGAAGTCGCGGCCCGGGCCGTGGCAGACCGCGCACGACTCGACGTCTTCGACGCCGGCCGGACGGGCCGCGGCACGTGTGCCGTTGACCACACCACCATTGAGCGTGATGTGTGCCTTGGCCGCGGGGCGGTCGTGGCAGCTGACGCAAGCACCGGCGAACGGTGTGTGGACGATGTCCGTCGGGCTGGCGCTGTTCAACGAAGCCTTGGCCATCGCCGGCGTGGCCGTACCGGCGGCAATACCCGCTGCGTAAGTGGCATCGACCGATTCCATCACCGTCACCAGCGTATTGGCCGGCACGAAGTTGTAGGTCTTCTGCTCACTGGTCAGCGCTGTCACGTGGCAGGTCTCGCAGTTGTTCAGCTTGCCCGGGAAGTCCATGCGGCGGAAGTCGAGCAACTGGAGCACACCACTGCTGGTACGGTCACGTGCGTCCTGGAAGGGCACGACACGTTGGCGGCCGGCGTGGATGCCGTGGATCATTTCCTTGAAGTTGTTCGTCGTCACCGGCAGCTTCAGCGCGGCATTGGGCAGCGTCTTGTCGAAGCCCCAGTCGGTGATGATCTTCGTGCCCGCCTTGTCGAAGGTCCAGGTGTTCATCAGGCTGTCCGGCACGCCGCGGCCACTGGTGGCCATGCCCGGCACGTGGCAGGCCACGCAAACCTGCGGTTCCTTGACGCGGTTGCCGCCGTGCGCTTCGAACCACTCGTGGCAGTTCGAGCACTTCTCGGTATCGACCACGGTACGGCGCGTGGTGTCACCCGTGACGCTCTTGATCACCGAGATGGCGTGGCGCGCGACGTTCCCTGTCGGCAGCACCTGCGTGTAGTAGCCCTGGAGGGCCACGGCGCGCAGCTTGGCGCCCACCGGGAAGGCGTTGGCACCCGTCCCCTTGATGGTGGCGGTGTAGTAACCCGGGTTCGCGGTCGAAGGCACCAGCGAGCCGTTGGCGGCCGCGGTGGTGTTCGTGCTCAGCAGGCTGGCCACGCTCACCGTGCGCGGTTGCGACGACGTACGGCCGAGGTTGTTGTAGTCCACCGGGGAAGCGATGCCATCCTGCGGCAGCGCGTAGGGCAGGAGGAAGCTCGGGCCGCCCGTGAAGCCGGCCAGCGAGTTCGACACCGTGGCTGCCGGCGCGACCAGCGTCACCAAAGTTTCCGTCGTCGAGGGCGCCACCTGTTGCCAGATGCCGAACTCGATGATGATGTCGTTGGCCGAGTTCACCGTCACCGTCTTGATGTCGTAACGGAAGCTCGCCAGACCGTCGGCGATCACCGGGTTGTTCTTGGTGATGTTCTCCATCTGGTGGTCGATCTTGTTGTACTCCGGCGTATGGCAGAGCACGCAGCGCGAGTCGTCGGCTTGAGCACGGCCGATGTGGCCGGACGTCGCCACCACGGACCCCACGGCGGTTGCCGCGGCCTTGTCAGCCAGTGTGGAGCCACCGCCGGTTTCCCAGTCGATGCCGTCGTGGCAGGCGCCGCAAGCCTGGCGGCTGGGCAGGTTGACGTGGTTGGTGGCGTTGGTCGCCTCGGGGCCGGCATGGCAAGTGGTGCACATGCGCTGCCCACCACCGAGCTTGGAGAAGCCCTTGTTGTTGAGCGCCAGGCCGGCGTAGTGGTAGTTGTCCTTGACCAGCGCCGTGCCGTTGTGGATCTTGTGGATCAGCGTGGTGAAGTTGCCTGAAACCTCGCCGTCGGCGATGTAGGTGTCGGGCGTGTAGCTGTAGCTCGTGATGCCAGTGGCGGCGTTCACCGTGGCGCGTTCCGTCAGAACCGGGAACTTGCCGGCCGTGGACGTGGCCTTGGCGCGACCGTAGCCGCGTTGGTCGGTGTGGCAGGTGACGCAGTACTTGACCTCGACGCGTGCACCGCCGCCGTGGAAGGCCAGCTTCTCGTGGCAGACGTTGCAGGTGGAGATGTCGACGTCTTCACGCGTCAGGGCGGTCGCCGGGATGGTGGCGCCCGTGGCGGGGGTGAAGTCATAGGTCGCGTTCACCACGTTGACCAGGTTCACGGCCGGTGTGACCGTGGCGCCGGTCGGCGTGTTGCTGCCAGTGCCGGGAGCGGCACCTGAGATCTGGATCACCAGGCGGTGCGGCAGGGTCGGGGTGTAGCTCACGTCACCCAGGTCTTCCTTGCGGTTGTTGCCGGTGTAGGTGAAGGAGTCGACCTTCGCCTGGACAGCGGTGATGTCGCGCTGGAAGGTGTACTTGTAGGCGCCTGGCGTGCCGGTCACGGCTTCCAGCGTACCGGTGTTGTCGGTACTCGGACGGCCTGCGGACGTCATGGCGGCATCCGTCACCATGTAGCTCACCCAGTGGCTGGGCTTGGCGTCGGTGCGCGGCATCAACTTGGCGATGGAGAACGCGAAGTTGCGGTACTGGCCCGAGGACTTCAGCCCTTCGATGCCGATCACCGGGTTGCCGAGTGCGTCGGTCATCGTGAACTCGACGACCGGCGGGCTGGCGATGGTGACCTTGGTCACTTCGGCCTTGAAGTTGGCCGCTTCCCACGCCTCGGGCGTGATCGTCGCCACGTTGACCGCCGAGGTGGCGGTACCGGCAGGGCCGGCAGGGCCTGCGGGACCGGCTGGACCGGCAGGTCCAGCTGTGCCGGGTGTTCCGGCGGGTCCGGCGGGGCCGGTGTCGCCATCTCCGCAGCCGGAAAGGGTTACGGCCAGAAGGCCGGCAGCAGCCAGCGCGAGCCAGCTGCGGTTTTTGATCATGCCCATCAATAGCCTCCTCGGGGAAAGTGCCCAGTGATTCCTGCATCGAGGTGGGGCGTCTTCTTGATGGCGCCAAGCCCCGGTACGTCGAAACCAACCGTTGAGCAGATGCGGCCCCGCTTCACCGGGTGTCACAGCCGCCAACGTGCGAACGAGTTTAGGAGTGCAACCCGGCGAAAAGTTGACTTAAGTCAGGCTTAAGGCGGCTCCCCCTTGAACTGCAACGGTCCGGATAGGGGGGGTGTCGCAAGTTCGCTGCGGCTATGTGCCCAGGCGAACAGACGGCCGTGGCCGAGTTGACATTGCGGGCGCAAAGAAACGCGCCCGGTGGTCGCCTGTGGAGGCGAGCACCGGGCGCGCAGGGCCCTGGAGCGGGGAGGTAGCTTCGGGTCTTACTTGGCTGCCAGGATGAAGGCGATCACGGCCTGCAACTCGGCATCCGTGCCGGGCGCCTTCTCGTGGTCTTCCTTGCCGCCGGTCTTCAGTGTGTTGAGCATGGTCGCCGCGGCCTTGGCGTCACCCTTGTACTTCTCGGCCAGCGACGCGTAGGACGGACCCTTCTTGGTCGTCTTGTCCGTGTGGCACTTGCTGCACTTGTTGGCCTTGATGTAGTCCTCTGCCGGGCCGGCATAGGCCGCGCCACCGAGGGTCAGCGCGGTCGCAGCCACCACGAGCGGGAAGAAAATTCTCATCTTCGAAACTCCGTCTTGCTGTTGAGAAACCGTGGTACCGGCGCGCTGGCCTTACTTAGCCGCGAGCACGACCTGCACGAGGGCCTTGATGTCGGCGTCGCTGGCGACGACCTTCTTGTGGTCGTCCTCGTCACCGACCTTGCCGCCGTTCTTGAGCTGCAGGAAGATCTTGTCGGCCGCATCGGCCTTGCCCTGGTACTTGGAGGCGATGGTCTTCCAGGCCGGGCCCTTCTTCGTGTCCTTGTCCGTATGGCACTTGTTGCACTTCTCCTTGGCGGCCAGATCTTCACCGGGGCCTGCGAGGGCGGGGCCGGCGAGGGCAACGGTGGCGAAGGCGGCGGCAATGGCGAGTGTCAGTTTCATTCAGGTGCTCCGGGTAGGTCTGGCGGGAAGGTCCGTACATCGTAGAACTGTTTCCCTCTCGACTCGGTTGACCGAAGGGGTCCAGTACGGCGCAGATTCTGCCGGTCGACACGGCAGTTTTGACCCGATCCGGCCCGAAACTTGATCTTGGTCAAGGGCGGCGATGGACGGCCAGGTGCCGCGGCGTCCACGAAGGGGCTAACCGGCGCACGAAATTCGAGCGGGCGATGTGGTAGCTGGGGTCGAAGCCGTAGAAGTTGCGCCGCATGCGGGCCAGTTCTTCCTCGCGGTAGGCGGCCAGTGGCTTTTCGGCCTCGTCGCGCAGGCGCTGCGCGCGCTTGGCCTGCAGGCGGCCCGGCAGGTCGACGCTGGTCGCCAGCCCGCGTGCCCGTGCCAAAACCTCGGCTCGGAACGTGGCCGGGCTGTCGCCAAAAACCGCGTCCAGCAGGCCCAGCGCCTGCGCCTGGCGGGCCGAGAGCGGCAGCCGGCGGGCCATCAGTTCGGCGGGCGCCAGGGTCAGCGGCCGGCGTGGCAGCAGGTAGGTCCAGTACTCCGAGCCGTAGAGGTTGCCCATGTTCTTGTAGTGCGGGTTCAGCACGACGGACGGTCGCGCCCAGACGAGGTCGGCGGCCATGGCCAGGAAGACGCCCCCGGCGCCCGCGCTGCCCTGCATGGCGGCGACGACGAGACAGCCGGTGGCTTCGATGAGTGTCTGCGTGAGGTCGTCGATGGCGTTGATGTTGCGCCACGATTCGTCGGCGGGGCTGGCCGCGGCCTCGATGACGTTGAGGTGGATGCCGTTGCACCAGAAGTCCGGGCCGCCGAAGAGCACCAGCACCCGCGGCGGGCGGGCCAGCAGGCGCTGCAGCGCGTCGCGCAGGCGGTGGCACTGCGCGGTGCCGACGGCGCCGTTGTAGAAGGCGAAGTGCAGGGCGCCCACACCGTCGCCGGCGTCCTCGTAGCGGATGTCCGGGTCGGTGCCCGAGGCGAACCCGCCCGGCCAGGCGGGCAGCGCAGCCGCCTCGGCAGGGAAGGCCAGCGTGGCGGGCAGCTTGAAGCCGTCGGGTCGATCGGCGCGGCGCAGGTGGCCGATGGCCACGAGACCGTCGCGGGTGGTGCGCAGCAGGGCCTCGTGGCGGCGCCCGACCCAGGTGCCCGGCGCGGAGGTCGGCGGCACGGGGGGGGCCGGCGTCTGCGGCACGGCATGGGCGTCGAAGAGGTGGCAGGGCACGCCGAAGGCCTGGTCGAGCACACCGGGGCTGCCATCGGCCGCGCGCACCTTGCGCAACACCGTGGCCGTGTCGTCCACCGCCCAGTCGATGCGCCGTTCGGCCTGCGTCATGCGCGGTCGCCAGCGGCCCCGCGGCCCGGCACTCGGCGCCAGGTCGGTTGGCGCGCAGCCCGTGTGTTCGAATTGCCGCACGGCCGCCAGCACCGCGTGTGCGGCGGCCTCGGTCACTTCCTGCCGGTAGACACTGGACTTGGTGGCATCGCGCATCTCGAAGCGCTCGGTGGCCCAGACCGGTCCGGCGTCCATCTCTGCTTCGGCCTGCAACACGGTGACGCCCCAGTGGCGCTCGCCTTCGAGCAGCGCCCAGTCCAGGGCCGAGGGGCCACGGTCGCCGACGATGCCGGGGTGCACCACCAGGCACACCGTGTGGCGCCACACGGCCTGGGGAATGGCGCGCGTCAGGTAGGGCGCGATCACCAGCGCCGGCCGGTGCAGCGCCACGGCCTCGAGGGTCACCGCGTCCGAGATGTCGAACTCGATGGCCACCTCGTGGCCCAGCGCGGTCAGCTCGAGGTAGAGCCGCTGCGCCAGACCGTTGAAGCTGCGCGTCAGGAAGAGGATGCGCAACCCGCGGTTCCGTCCCGTCAGGGTTTGAGCGTGGTGAGGATCTCGGGGTCGGGTTCGTCGTCGGCCAGCACGACGTGGCAACTCTTGCAGCCGCCGCTGACGCGCGTGCCGTCGTCGGCCTTGTGCTTCTTGTCGTGGCAGCGCAGGCAGCCCGGCGAGTCGTCGGTATGGCCCAGGTGGTTGGTGTAGGTGCCCCAGGTGACCTTCATCTTCGGAAACACGTTCCACGAGTAGATGTCGCCCAGCGCATTCGCGGCGGCCTTGATCTCGGCGGCCTTGCTGGTGGCCAGCTCGGCGTACGTGGTCTTGTAGAAGCCTTCGATCTCACGCGCGATGCCTGCACGGGCGTCTTCCTTCGACGCGTACTGGCCATCCTTCAGCACGCGCATGCCCTCACGCTTGATGAAGGGCAGCGTCTTGTCGATGCGGCCGTCTTCCATGGCGCTGTTGATTTCCTTGTGCGCCGGCTGGAAGGTGTGTGAAGGCCGGTTGTGGCAGTCGACGCAGTCCATGGTGCGCCATTCCACCGGGCCCTCGGGCTTGGCATCGGTCTTGAAGATCTTGACCTTGCCGTCGGGCGTGGTCGACTCGATGTCGTAGATGTTCTCGCGCTTGGGGTCGGTGAGGTAGCGGATCTTCACGCCACGGTCGGTGTGCCAGTGGATGCCGGTGGACGTGGTGCCTTGCTGGCCGCCCACCTTCATCAGCAGCACGGTCTTGGTCTCGGAGTTGGTCTCGTCCTCGGCGTAACGCGTTTCGACCTTGAGCTTGTCGCCCACGTGCTTGGTGGGCCAATGGCACTGCTCACAGGTCTCGCGCGCCGGCCGCAGGCTGTGCACGGGTGAGGCGATGGGGGTGGGGTAGAGATTGAAGGCCACCGACACCATCTGCCAGGAACCCGAGATCTTGGACTTGACGAACCAGTCGGCCCCGGCCCCGATGTGGCAGTCGGCGCAGGTCAGCTTGCTATGAGGCGAACGCAGGAAGGCGGTGTGTTCGGGTTCCATCACCGTGTGGCAGACCGTGCCGCAGAAAGCCACCGTCTCCATCTCGTGCACGCCCTTGTAGGTGGCGCCGGCCAGCAGCACGAAGCTGATCAGGCCGACCAAGATGCTGGACAGCACGATGCCGCGCGTGCGGTCGTTGTTCAGGTCGATGATGGGCAGCGGCGGGCCCTCAGGGCCATGCTGGGCCATCGCCCTGGCGTGCTGCTTGCGCTTGCGCCAGGCGCCGATGGGGATCAGCACCAGACCGAGGGCGAAGCCCATCGGCAGCAGCATGAAGGTCAGGATGCCGAGGTAGGCGCCCCCTTCGAAGCCCGTCATCTGCAGGCCGATCAGCAAGCCGATCATGACCAGGCAAGACAGGGCGATGATGACGCCCATGAGGCTGATCCAGTGGCCCATGATGGCCGAGACGAAGTGACGAACCATCTCTAGAGCTCCGTTTCCGGGCCACAGCCCGATGTGAGATTGCGCAAGTGTCGCATCAGTGCAGGCCGCCCAGCAGACTGGCGAAGATGAACAACGCGAGCGCGACGCCGAGGGCCACCGCGGTGAAGCCGAAGATATGGGCGCGCCGCAGGGCTTGGGCCGTGGGCGGGGGCACCAGATACTCTTCCAGCTTGCCCGACGCCACGAGGCGTTCGTACTCGAGCGGGCGCTCGTCCTTGAAGCGGTCCAGCGGCATGCAGCCGACGAAGATCACCGGGTCGAGCGGGAAGGCCTCGGGCCGCAGGTGGGTGTGGAAGAAGTGGAACAGGAAGATGAAGCCCGTGGCCAGCAGCGCTTCGTCGCCGTGGATGATGTAGGCCGCGTTGAGCGCCCAGCCCGGCAGGAGCATGGTCGCCTGCGTCGGGAACCAGAGCACCAGGCCCGAGATACCGATGATGGCCACGCCCCAGAAGACCGCCAGGTAGTCGAACTTCTCCCAGTAGGTGAAGCGGTCGAACTTCGGCCGCGGCCCGAGGTAGAAGAAGTACTTCATCATGCCGATGAAGTCGAACAGGTCCTTGGGCTGCGGCACCATCGAACGCGGGCCCCAGAAGTAGCCGCGCTCGTTCTTGAAGAACAGGCCGTGCAACAGCATGCCCAGGTGCCAGATGAAGTAGCCGAAGGTGACGGCGCCTGCCACGCGGTGCAGGTAGCCGGCCACTTCAGGCCCACCCAGCAGGGCCATCAGGGTCGGTGACCAGGTCGTGTGGGCGAAGTGCAGCGGCAGGCCGGTGGCGGCCAGCACCAGGAAGCTCAGCACGATGGTGATGTGCACGCCCATCTGCATGCTGCTGAAGCGGCGCACGTAGGGGCCGTCGCTGTGGTGGCCGAACTTGAACTCGCCGCGCAGCTTGCCCACCAGGGCGCGCTGCATCCACAGCAGGCCGTGCAGGCCGAAGAAGCCGAAGACGCCGAGGAGCAGGCCCGTCATGGCGATGTACAGCCAGTACAGGTAGACGTTGCGGTTGGGGTCGGACGGGTTGGCGTGCGGGTCGTAGGTCAGGAAGGATGCATTGACACCCTGGTGGCAGGCACCGCAGGTCTTGGCCAGGTTGTCGGGGTGGATGCTGGAGCGCGGGTCGGACTTGGGCAGGTTGGCATGCGGCGTGTGGCAGGCGGCGCAGGCCGCGGCCTTGCCGTGCCCCAGTGACGCCGCCTTGCCGTGGAAGCCGTCCCTGAAGGTGGCGGTGACCTTTTCGTGGCAGTCGCCGCAGCCGTCGGACATCTTGTGCCGCATGGCCGCTGCATCGGGGTTCTTGATCGCATGGGGCTCGTGGCAGGTCGAGCACACCGGCTGCTTGATGTCGCCCTTGGTCGCCTTGCCGTGCGCGCTTTCGTTGAATTCGGCCAGGATGCCCTTGTGGCAGCTGCCGCAGGTCTCGCCGATCTTGGCCGGGTGCGTGGTCGATGCGGCGTTGGCCTTTTCATGGATCTCGTGTTTGCCGTGGCAGCTGGAGCACGAAGGCGCCGCCTCGGTCAGGCCGGACTTGAGCAGGGCACGGGCGTGCACGCTGCTCTCGTAGTCGGCCATCATGTCTTCGTGGCAGGACCCGCAGGTCTTGATCTGGTTCACCGGCGACAGCGTGGACGCCGGGTCGCCTTCCTTGCGAACGGAGTGCAGGCTGTCGTGGCAGCCCATGCAGTCCTTGATCGCCCTGGGGCCGTCGGCGCGGCGGCCGTGGATGCTGGTGGCGACGGCCTTGAACGCGTCTTCGTGGCAGTCCTGGCAGACCTCGGGCGATACCGGGCCCAGCTTGCCGGGCGTGTGCTTGACGGTCAGCGCGCTGGTGTGGCATTCGGCGCAGTCGAGCTTGCGGTGGGCCGAGCGCTGGAACTCGTCGCCGATGACGCGCATCGACTTGCCACCCTCGTCCTTGACCTTCGGGTCGTCGTGGCACTCCAGGCAGGCGGCCTTGGTGTTCGGCTTGGTCTCGGCCTGGGTGTCCTGGGCCCAGGCCGTCGTGGCCAGGCTGCCGAGCAGCGCAACGCCCAGAGCAAGCAGGGCCTTGCGTGCGACGGCGCCGGCGCGTGTGGTGATCGAGTTCGTTTCCCAGAGCCTCATGGCCTTTTCTCCGCGGCAAGAACCTGAATTCGGCGCAACCCCGCGCGCTCGGGAATGGTCTCTTGCCCCGAAGGATTCTGTCCAAGTGCCCGGTTCGCAAGTTGACATCGGACAAGGTTGGGCCTTGCCCGAGGCCCTGGTTTGCGGGCAGGCCGGGGCCCTCAGCAGATGCGTGGCAGCTGGTCGCCGGCGAGCCAGTCGACGATGCGCCGGCCGCCGAAACGTGTGCGCATCTGCACGAAGTGGTGGCTGTCCTCGACCACCTCGCCGACGATGGCCGAGCGTGCACCCAGCGGGTGCGACTGCATCGTGGCCAGCAGCACCTCGGCCCGGGCCGCCGGCACGATGGCGATGAGCTTGCCCTCGTTGGCCACGTACAACGGGTCGAGGCCGAGGAACTCGCAGGCGGCCTCGACCTGTGGCAGCACGGGTATCGCCGCCTCGTCGAGCAGCATGCCCACGCTCGACTGCGTGGCGATCTCGTTGAGCGTGCTGGCCAGGCCGCCGCGCGTGGGGTCACGCAGCACGCGCACTTCGGGCACGGCGGCCACCATGGCGGCCACCAGGCCGTGCAGCGCCGCGGTGTCGCTCACCAGGTCGGTGCCGAAGGACAGGTTCTCGCGCAGCGACATGATGGCCATGCCATGGTCGCCCATCGTGCCGCTGACCAGGATGCGGTCACCGGGGCGCGCGTTGGCGCCCGAGATGTCCAGCCCCGGGGCGACCACGCCGACGCCGGTGGTGGTGATGAAGACACCGTCGCCCTTGCCCTTTTCCACCACCTTGGTGTCACCCGTGACGATGGGCACGCCGGCCTGGCGCGCCGCCGCGGCCATGGACAGCACGATGCGCTGCAGGTCGGCCAGCGGGAATCCTTCTTCGAGGATGAACCCCGCGGCCAGGTAGAGCGGCACGGCGCCCGACATGGCCACGTCGTTGAGCGTGCCGTGCACCGACAGGCAGCCGATGTCGCCGCCAGGGAAGAACAGCGGGCTGACGACGTGGCAGTCGGTCGACATCACGATGCGGCCGGCGGGCTGCGGCAGCAGCGCCTGGTCGTTGCGCTGGGCCAGCCATTCGTTATCGAAGGCCTGCTGGAAGAGTTGTTCCACCAGCTGTGCCATCGCGCGGCCGCCGCCGCCGTGCGAGAGGTCGACGCGGCCGTGCTTGAAGTCGATGGGGCGGACGTAATCCTTGCGGACGGTGCTCAATGGACGATCTCCGTGACGCAGGCCCTGCGCGGATCAGGATGCCGTGGCGGCCGGCTGCACCACGACGGGCACGTCCTTGAAGCGGCCGTAGCTGTAGTAGGCCGCGCACGCGCCTTCGGACGACACCATGCAGCTGCCGATGGGGTTCTCGGGCGTGCAGACGGTGCCGAAGACCTTGCAGTCGCGCGGATGTTTCACGCCGCGCAGGATGGCGCCGCATTCGCAGGCCTTGTTGTCGGCGACCGACGCGGTCTTCAGGTCGTAGCGACGCTCGGCGTCGAAGGCGGCGTAGGCCTCGCGTATGCGCAATGCGCTGTAGGGCACCTCGCCCAGGCCGCGCCATTCGAAGCTGCGGCGCAGTTCGAAGACCTCGCTCACCAGCGCCTGCGCCTTGAGATTGCCCTCGCGGGTGACGGCGCGGCTGAATTCGTTCTCGACCTCGGCGCGGCCCTCGTTGAGCTGGCGCACCAGCATCAATATGGCCTGCATCACGTCCAGCGGTTCGAAGCCGGCGATGACCACGGGCTTGCGGTATTCCTCGGCGAAGAACTCGTAGGGCTGGCTGCCGATGACGGTGGACACGTGCGCCGGGCCGATGAAACCGTCCAGCGGCAGCGTGCCGAGCTGCCGCACCTCGGGCGATTCCAGGATGTTGGTGATGGCCGCGGGCGTGAGCACGTGGTTGCACAGCACGCTGAAGTTGCCCAGCCCCTGCCGTGCCGCGTCCTTGATGACGAGCGCCGTGGGCGGCGTGGTGGTCTCGAAGCCGATGGCGAAGAAGACGACCTCGCGCGACGGGTTCTGCGCTGCGATCTTCAGTGCGTCGGCCGGTGAATAGACCATGCGCACGTCACCGCCGTGGGCCTTGGCTTTCAGCAGCGACAGGTTGTTCGACGCCGGCACGCGCAGACAGTCGCCGTAGGTGCAGAGGACGACGCCGCGGTCCAGTGCCAGGCGGATGGCGAGGTCGACACGGCCAATGGGCAGCACGCACACCGGGCATCCGGGGCCGTGGATCATGCGCACCGCCGGCGGCAGCAGGTCACCGATGCCGTAGCGCGAGATGGCGTGGGTGTGGCCGCCGCAGAATTCCATCAGGTTGTAGCTGCGGCCGGTGCCGGCCGTCTCGGCGCCGATCTGCGTGGCGATGCGCTGCGCCAGCGTGCCGTCGCGGAACTCGTCGATGTACTTCACGCGGCGGGCTCGGTGGCCGCCGGCGCGGCGGATTCGCCTGCCGCGGCAAAGAGCGCCAGCGTGCGCGCGGCCTCGACGGGGTCCAGCCGCGACAGCGCGTAGCCGACGTGCAGGATGACGTAGTCGCCCGGCACCACGCCGTCGAGCAAAGCCAGCGAGATCTGCTTGCGGATGCCACCCAGGTCGACGATGGCGTCGCTGTCGCCCACCAGTTCCACCACCCGCACGGGCAAGGCCAGGCACATCTTTCAATCTCCCAGGGTCGCGGTCGGCCGAAGTTGTAGCCGAGTTTGTGGCGTTTGTAGCTGCTGCAGCGCCACCCAGGCTTGTCCCAAGGCAAGGCCGCCGTCGTTCGGCGGCGCCTGTCGGGCCTGCAGTACACGCAAGCCCAGCGCGGCCAGGCGGGGCACGAGCAGCTCGACCAGCAGCGCATTGAGGAAACAGCCACCGCCCAGGGCGACGCTGCCCAGGCCCGTGCGTTCGGCCGCCTGGCCCACCCAGCGCGCCAGGCCGTCGGCCAGCGCGTGGTGGAAAAGCGCCGCACCGTGGGCTGCATGCTTTTCGTCGGCCAGGCGTTCGAGCAGCGGGGTCGGGTCCAGCCCGCCGTCGGCCGTCAGCAGCACCAGCCCGTCGCCGGCGCCGGCGGGCAGCGTGCTGAGGGCCGCCAGGGCTTCCAGCCGCATGGGGGCCTGGCCCTCGAACTGGCTGGTCTCGCACACGCCCAGCAGTGCTGCGGCGGCGTCGAACCAGCGGCCGGCGCTGGTGCTGGGTGGGCAGCGCAGGCCGCGGTCCAGCATCTGGCGCACCGCGGCTGCGGCGGGCCGGTGGCTGTAGCGGACCTCGATCTCGTGGCCGCGACCCAGGCGGTGCAACAGCGCCGCCGCGACGCGCCAGGGTTCACGCGCAGCGGCGTCGCCGCCGGGCAGCAGGATGGGCGCCAGATGGCCCAGGCGATCGAAGCCGGCGGCATCCACGCGCAGCAACTCGCCGCCCCAGGCGCCGTCGTCGCTGCCCAGGCCCACGCCGTCCAGCGCCAGGCCGAGCAGGGCGTCCGTCTCGCCATGCTCGGCGGCCACGGCAGCGATGTGGGCGTGGTGGTGCTGCACCGCGAAGGCCGGCAGCCCGCGCGCGGCGGCCAGCGCCAGTGCATGGCGGGTGCTGAAGAAGTCGGGGTGCAGGTCGTGCGCGACGGCCTGCGGCTGCACGTCGAGCACACCGCACAGGTGGCCGGTCATCTCCACCAGCGCCTCGCAGGTGGCGGCGTTGTCCAGGCTGCCGATGTGGGGCGAGAGAAAGGCTTCGTCGCCGCGTGTGATGCACACCGTGTTCTTGAGCCAGCCGCCGGTGGCCAGCACGCTGGGCCCGCCGTGGGCCAGCTTGATGGGCCGGGGTGTCCAGCCGCGGGCGCGGCGGATGAATTGCGCTGCGCCGCCGGACGTGGCGCGCAGCAGGCTGTCGTCGCAGCGCGCGACGATGTCGCGGTCGTGCAGCAACCAGGCGTCGGCGATGCCCTGCAGCCGCGCCAGTGCTTCGGTGTTGTCCTTCACCAGCGGTTCGCCGCCCGGATTCGCGCTGGTCATCACGAGCAGCAGGTCCTGCGGCTGTTCGAGCCAGGCGGTGCCCGCCGGGCGACCGGCGGCTTCGTGGAAGAGCAGGAACTGGATGGGCGTGCAGGGCAGCATGACGCCCAGGGTGTGCAGGCCGGGGGCGATGCCGGGCAGTGTGTCTTCGGCGCCGCCCGCATCGCGACGACGCAGCAGCACGATGGGCCGCTCGGCGGCGCGCAGCAGCGCCTCTTCGTCGTCATCCAGCGTGACCCATGCGCGCGCCGACGCGGCGTTCGCGGTCATCACCGCGAAAGGCTTGGCCTCGCGGTGCTTGCGTTCACGCAGCAAGGCCACGCTGGCCGCATTGCGGGCATCGCAGGCGAGGTGAAACCCGCCCAGGCCCTTGATGGTGACGATGCGTCCGGCGCGCAGCAAGGCCAGCGTAGCGGCGATGGGGTCCTCGCCGGTGGCGGTGAGTGGCCGGCCCGACGCACCGACCAGCGACAGCCGCGGCCCGCACACCGGGCAGGCATTGGGCTCGGCGTGGAAACGGCGGTCGGCCGGCGAGGTGTACTCGCGCTGGCACGCGGGGCACAGCGGGAATGCGGCCATGCTCGTCATTGCACGGTCGTAGGGCAGGCGCCGTGTCAGCGTGTAGCGCGGGCCGCACTGCGTGCAGTTGATGAAGGCATAGCGGTGGCGCCGGTCGGCGGGGTCGAACAGCTCGGCCAGGCAGTCGGCGCAGGTGGCGGTGTCGGGTGGGATGCTGGTGGTGACCCGGGCGCTGCCCTCGGGGCTGGCCAGGATGCGGAAACCAGCCGCCTCCGCTTCGGCCCCGAGCGTGGCCTGACTGTCGACCTGCAGTGACTCCACACGGGCCAGCGGTGGCGCATCGCTGCGCAGGCGGCCTTCGAAACGCGCCAGCGCATCGGCTGGGCCCTGCACCTCGATCAACACACCTTCGGCGTCGTTGAGCACCCAGCCCTGCAGGCCCTCTTCCACCGCGACACGGTAGACGAAGGGCCGGAAGCCCACGCCCTGCACCGCGCCGCGCACGCGGACGGCGTGGCGCTGCAGCGGCGTGGCGGCCGGGGCCCGCATCGGGCCGCCGCTCAGCTGCCCTGCAGCCGGGCCAGCTGCGCCTCGAGCTCGGCGACGCGGCGCTGCAGTGTGTCGACCTCGCCCAGCCGCTGCGCACGCGCGGCCTGGGCGCCGATTTCGATCCAGGCCAGCCAGGCGTCCATGCCTTCGTCGCTGGTGGCCGAGACCTGCAGGATCTCGATCGCCGGGTTCACGCGCCGCGCGTTGGCGATGCAGGCCGCCACGTCGAAACGCAGGTGAGGCAGCAAGTCGATCTTGTTCAGCAGCATCAGTGACGCGGCGGCGAACATGTCGGGGTACTTCAGCGGCTTGTCCTCGCCTTCGGTGACCGACAGCACCACCACCTTGTGCGCCTCACCGAGATCGAAGCCGGCGGGGCAGACGAGGTTGCCGACGTTCTCGATCATCAGCACCGAGTCCTCGGCGGGGGCCAGGCGGCTGATCGCGGTCTCGACCATCGCGGCGTCGAGGTGGCAGCCCTTGCCGGTGTTGATCTGCAGCGCGGGTGCGCCCGTGGCACGGATGCGGTCGGCGTCGTTGCTGGTCTGCTGGTCGCCCTCGACCACGGCCACGGGCAGGCGGCCCTGCAGCAGTTCGATGGTGCGCACCAGCAGCGTGGTCTTGCCCGAGCCGGGGCTGGAGACGAGATTGAGCGCGAACACGCCGCGGGCGCCGAGGGTGGCGCGGTTGCGCTGCGCGTGGCCGTCGTTCTTGGCCAGGATGTCGCGCCCGATCTGCACCAGTCGGGTCTGCGACAGGCCCGGGGCGGTGACGCCGGCCGCTCCCAGGCCGTAGTGCATGGCGCCGTCGGTGTGCGTGTGCGTGTGCGTATGCCCGTGATCGTGGTCGTGGTCGTGATCGTGATCGTGATCGTGGTGGTGACCGTCGCCGTCGCCGTGCACGTGGTCGTGCGCGTGGGGGTGGCTGTGCGGGTCACCGTCGCCATGCGTGTGGGGGTGCTCGTGTGTGTGCCCGTGCGGGTGCGCATGGCTGTGCGTCGTGCCGTCGGCGTGCGTGTGCACCTGCGCATCGCCCGCGTCCACGCCTTCGATCCGGGTCTCGCCGCTGCCGCAGCCGCAGGTCATGCACATGGGGGTCTCCTTGTGGGGCGGGGTCTCATTCGATCTCGATGTCCAACACACGCATGCGGTCGCCGCCGGTGACCTGCAGCTGGAAGCTCTGGCAGGCGGGGCAGGCGTCGCCGCGCCGCTCGATGACGACGGGTGCAGAGCATCGCATGCACCAGGCCGTGCCGTCGGTCTCGACGATCTCCAGACGCGCGGTTTCGGCGACCGTTCCCCGCTGCACGACCTCGAAGGCGAAGCGCATGGCGTCGACCTCCACCTGCGACAGGCGGCCGATCTCCAGGCGCACCACGCTGACCCGGCGCGCGCCGTTGGCACGGGCCACTTCTTCAACGATCTCGCGCACGCCTTCGGCCAGGGACATCTCATGCATCGCCGACCTCGGTGGTGCAGTTCACGCAGGGGTCGAGCGAATTTACCAGGCGCTGCGCCAGCTGCCGCGCGGCAGGGGCGTCCGCTGCCGGGGCGCCGACCAGGGCCGCGGCCAGGGCGCCTTGCGGGTGGAAGTTCCATTCGGTGGGTGCGACGATGCGGTACAGGCGCACCCGGTCGCCGTCGATCTGCACATGGTGCACGAGCAGGCCACGCGCGTTGTCGGCCCAGCCGATGCCGCTGCCCGGTGCCAGGGTCAACGCGCCGAGTCCGGGCTGCAGACGTCCTTCCAGCAGCAAGGCCAGTTCGCGCAGGCGGGCCACGTGCCGGGCCAGCAGGCGCGACGCCGAGGCGGTGGCCGCACTGCCGACCAGAGGATCGCCCTGCAGGCGCGCCAGCGCACCGGTCTCGGCGGGCTGGCCCTGCCAGTGCGGGTGACGTGTGTAGGTCGCGTCGGCTGCGGCCGCGGTGGCCACGGCGGCCAGCCAGCCCGGCGTGGGCGGGGGCAGCAAGGGCAGGGCGGCGCCGTCGACGTCGGCGATTCCCTGGCCGACGAGCCCGTGCAGGTAGCGAGCCACCGCCGTTTCGCCGGCGGCGGCCCAGTCGGCGATGGCGGGCCAGGATGCGCGCTGAAGCCAGGCCTGCGTGCTGCAGCCGAACAAGGCGTGAGCGATGGCGGCGGCGGGTGCGCCGTCGCAGTCGGCGTCGGTGTCGCTCCAGCGCCAGGCATGGGCCGCGCGCGCCGCTGCCGTGGCTTCGGGCGGTGGTGTCTCGCCCATCCAGCGCGGCAGGTGGAGCAGCGCCTGCCAGGCCGTCTCGCGCACCGTCTCTTCGGCGACCGCCGCGCGCGCCTGCGCCAGGGTCGCGGCGTCGGGCACCGCGCCGGCCGCTGCGGTGCAGGCCAGCCGGCTGGCCGCCGTCTGCGAGCGCGCGCAGACCGAGAACAGCAGCGGCACGGCCGCCTGCGCCTCGTCGCTGCGGCGGCCCTGCAGCAGGCGCTGCGCGATGTCGGGCCGCGTGGACGTGATGTCGACGCCGGCGATACGCCCGCCATGCAGGCGCAGAGCGACCTTCAGCTCACCTTCAAGGCTCACGCGGGCCCCGCGTGCCACCACCGAAGAGGAAGTCGCGCTTGCTGAGCGCCGGGGCGGGTGCGGGCGCGGCAGGCTCGGCCGGCGGCGCGTCGCTGCCCGGCCGGTGCGCGGGGTCGAACAGTGCGGCCAGCGCGGCGACGGCGGTGTCGTGTGCCGCGGCGTGGTCGGTGAACTCGAACATCGGCGAAAACAGCGAGCAGGCCTGGTAGTCGCCCAGTTGGGCGTCGTGGCTGCCTATGAACTCGAACACGCCGGCCGGGAAGGCGTAGTGCCGGCTCTCGCGTTCGCCCACGGGCAGCCAGTGTTCACGCTGGCGCGGAAACAGCACCAGGTTCATGAACCAGGGCGTGACCAGCACGCCCAGCCAGTGTTCGGACCAGGGGCGGAAGCCAATGGCCTGCACGTGCAGCGCCGGGTTGAGCATGGGCACACCGGCCATCTGGTGCTGCTGGATATGCTCGAAACGCGCCTGCAGCGCCGCCGCAGGCGAGGGCAGCGGCGGCCCGGCCGGGGCCGAGGGTTCAGTCATCGAGCACCAGGAAGTGCTGCTTCTCGCAGGAACAGTTCGGGCAGGTCCAATGCGGTGGCAGTTCGCTGAAGGGTGTGCCGGGCGGGATCTGCCAGACCTCGTCGCCCAGCGCCGGGTCGTAGACCGTCCAGCAGATCTTGCATTCCAGCCGCGTGTGCGGCCCGATCGTGGCCTGTCGGCTGGCGGGGTCGGGCGCGGTCATGGACGCTCAGGCGGCGGCCGGGCTCACCGAGTCGCCCATCCACTGCACCAGGTCGGCCAGGCGGCCGTGGGTCTCGAGCAGGTCTTCGCGTGCGGCCAGCGCCACCTCGGGCATGGCGATGACCTCGATGGTGTTGAGGATCAGCGTCTGCATGTTGTTGAAGTACTGCACGCGCCAGACGTTGCGCGCCGCGGTACTGCTGATGCGGCAGTTGCCGAAGCCGCGCGACAGCACCACGACCGAGCCGCCGTCGAGCAGCGCGTCCAGATGGGCCACGTCCTCGGGCGACAGCGGCAGCAGCGTCAGGTTGATGACGTGCGCCGGCGTGGCCGGGCCGCTGCGGTCCATCGCCTCCTGCAGTTCGTTCACCAGCGGGGGCACGTTCATCGCGCCGGGTGGCAGCGGCAGGCTGCGCAGTTGCGGCGCCGCGCGTTCGGCCGCCAGTGCGCCCACCACGGGCGGGATCGGCGCGGCCAGCAGGTAATCGTGTAGCAACTGCGTGCCCAGGATGTGCTGCTGGCGCCAGACACCTGAGAACACGGTTTCCTGCACGCGGATCTCGTGACCGGCCTCGACGATGGCGCTGACCTCGCCTTCGCCCAGCGTCTCGTTCAGCACGCGCAGCACGCCTGCGGGCAGGCCCGTGAGGTCGAGCGCGGGCAACTCGCCGCCGTCGGCCAGCCAGCGCGCCATGTGGGCGAGGAAGGCGTCCAGCACGTCGCGGGCACCCAGCACGTCGTTGGCGTCGGTGTCGGGCCCGGGTTCGGGCAGCCGCGGCATCTCGAAGGTGTTCATCTCGCGCGGCATGGGCATGTACTCCACGGCGTCCGTGGGTTCGGGCATCAGGCTGCGGATGGGGATGTGGATGGGCTGCATCGGCGGGGCTCCAGGGCGGTTGAGGCCTCGGCGGCCTGGCTCGGGCGGTCAGTGGCAGCCCGGGGCGTCGGGCGCGCCGGCGGCCTTCACCGGGATGCCCACGGTGGGCGGGCGCGTCGGCGCCGCTGCCAGCAGGCGCAGCAGTTCGGCGGTGTAGACCTCCCAGTCGCGGATGCCGTCGACCGCACCCAGATATTCGCCGTCGCGCAGCATCACGAAGGCCGGCCAGCGCGCGAAGCCGTAGCGCGGCGCAATGGCGCGCGAGGCCGCGGGCGGCAGCAGGCCGACACGGAAACGCCGACCGCCGGTGGCGTGCAGTTCGGGCACGATGACGGCCAGGTCCAGCGTTTCCTTGTAGCGGTCGGGGTCCTCGGCGAAGACCACCATCGCAAACCCGGGCTGCCGCGCCCACGCGTCGAAGCTCTCGGCCGTCAGCACGGCCGCGCCGGTCTCGTGCACCAGGCGTGCCACCAGCGGATGCAGGTCGGGGGCGGGCGGGTGAACCGGGGTCTCGCTCATGGCGTGATCTTCTCCGACGTGGTGGGCCTGAGGTGTGCGGGCAATTCCGGGGTGCGCCCGACGAGGTCGGCAAAAAAGGCGTCGACGTCGTTGCCGCCGCTCAGCACGGCTGCCAGCGCGCCGCGCCCGGCGCGGGCCATCGCCGCCTCTTCGTCGCCCATGACCTGGCGCGCCGTGCCTTGGAAGGCCAGCACCCAGGTGCCCACGGGCTGCGTACCCACGAGCGCCATGTCCAGGCGTTCACGCTCGCCATCGGCCTCGCACCAGGCATGGTGCTCTTCGACGACCACCACCTGCATCGGCATGCCTATGCACATCAGGCGGTACCTGCGGCGGTGCCGGGGTTCAGGAAGCGCGCGTCGCCCAGGCGGCAGGCCACCTCGGCGGAGGGGCGCTCGTTCTCGTAGGCCTGCAGGGCCAGCGCGGCCGGGCTCAGTGGCTCGGCCACCGGCTGCAGACGGGGCGTCACCGTCACGCCCCAGGCGGCCAGTTCAGCCACCGCCAGCGCCACGGCCTCTTCGACACGCAACCTTACCTGCGGGCTCAGGCTGCCGCCCAGGTCGTCGAGCTCGGCGGGCTGCACCCCGATCAGCGTGATCTTCTCGGGAAAGCGGTCGCGCAGCCGCGCCAGCGACAGCAGTTCCTGGAAGGTGGCCTGGTGCAGGCTCATCATGGTGTCGGACCACACCGGCACCTCGGCGTCGCGGAAGACCCGCAGCGTACCGGGCACGAGCTTGAAGTCGATGGCGTCGAGCACCAGCACGCGCGGTGACGAGCAGACGAAGTCCAGCAGGTACATGCCCTGCGTGCCGCCATCGACGAGTTGCACGTTCTCCGGAAACTCGAAGCGCTGGTGCAGCGCCTCGACGCAGCGCACGCCGAAGCCCTCGTCGGCCCAGAGCAGGTTGCCGATGCCCAGCACCAGGACGTTGTGCACCGTCACTTCTTGGCCACCCGCCAGCCGTTGATCATGGTGCTGACCACCGTTTCATCGGTGAAGATGTCTTCGCGGACGGCCATGTACATGTGCACGATGGCGAAGATGATCAGGTACCACATCGCCAGGTGGTGCAGGGTGTGCACGTTCTGGCTGTAGCCCAGCAACGGCAGCGCCCACGAAGAGAACAGCGTGTAGGACCAGCTGCCCATGCCCGTGCCTTCGCCGTAGAGCGCGAAGCCGGTGACGATGATGAACACCGTGCCCAGCACGTACATGAAGAACATCGCCGTCATGGCCAGCGGGTTGTGCCCCTGGTAGGGAACCGACTCGCGGCGCATGAACAGGTAGTACTTGCCCTGTTCGCCGAGCGCAGACCAGAACGGCCGGCTCAGCATCTGCACCGGCATCGTGAAGATCTCGCGCGCAAACCGGTTGCCGAGGAAGGCCCAGATCACGCGCATCAGGAACATCACCGCGAACAGGTAGCCCGCCGCGAAGTGCACGAAGCGGATGTAGCCGAACAGGTAGCGGTCGCTGGCCTCACCACCCACCGAGGCCAGTGGCGAGCCGATCAGATACCCGGTGACGCACAGGGCCACCATCGACAGCGCCATGACCCAGTGCCAGATGCGCACCGGCGCTTCCCACACATAGACCGGAAAGAGCTTGCTGCTGTGAGTGCTCATGATGGGCTCCAGGGCGGCTAGCGCACCGTGACGCGGGTGATCTCGTCACCTTCCGGCGACATCACGTGCGTGGCGCAGGCCAGGCAGGGGTCGAAGCTGTGGATGGTGCGCAGGATCTCCAGCGGCTCGTCGGGCTTGGCCATCGCCGTGTTCATCAGCGCAGCCTCGTAGGCACCGATCTGGTTCTGGCTGTCGCGCGGGCTGGCGTTCCAGGTCGTGGGCACCACGCACTGGTAGTTGTCGATCTTGGTGTCCTTGATCTTGATCCAGTGGCCCAGGGCGCCGCGCGGCGCCTCGCAATAACCGGCACCTTGTGCTGTGGCCGGCCAGGTGCGGGGTTCCCAGCTGTCGATGTTGGCGGTGGCGAAGTTGCCGGCCTTCAGGTTGGCCATCAGCTTGTCGAAGAAATAGCGCATCTTGTGCGCCGCCCACGAGCATTCCAGCCCACGCGCCGCGGTGCGGCCCAGCGTGCTGAACAGCGCTTCCAGCGGCACGTCGAGCTTCTTCAGCACCATGTCCACCGGCTCCTTGAACTCGGGCTTGCCCATCGCGTAGCCGAGCACGTAGCGCGCCAGCGGCCCCACCTCCATCGGGTGGCCGCGCCAGCGGGGCGACTTCACCCACGAGTACTTGGCGCTCTCGTCGATCTGGTCGATGGCGGTCTTGGTGCCCTTGGTGCCGGCGCCGAGCACGAAGCTCGGGTCGGTGACGCCGTCGAAGGGGTGCAGGCCCTTGGTGCCGTCGGCGTACTTGTACCAGCTGTGGTCGACGAACTCCTGGATCTGCTCGGGGTCCTTCAGGTCGACGGGCAGGATCTCGCCGAGCTTGCCGTTGATGATCGCGCCGCGCGGCATCAGCAGGCTCTTGTTGCTGTCGTCGTTGGCAATGTCGGGGAACTCGCCGTAGCACAGCAGGTTCTGGCTGGAAATGCCGCCGCCGATGGCGCCCCAGTCCTTGTAGAAGGACGCGATGGCCAGCAGGTCGGGGATGTAGACGTTGTCGATGAAGTTGATGGTGTCGTCGATGATCTTCGACACCATGTTCAGGCGTTCCATGTTGATGGCGCCCACGGCGCCAACGCCTTCGAGGTTGATCGAGCAGGGCACGCCGCCCACCAGCCAGTTCGGGTGCGGGTTCTTGCCGCCGAAGATGGTCTGGATCTTGACGATCTCCTTCTGGAAGTCGAGCGCCTCCAGGTAGTGCGCCACGGCCATCAGGTTGGCTTCCGCCGGCAGCTTGTAGGCCGGGTGGCCCCAGTAGCCGTTGCGGAAGGGGCCGAGCTGGCCGCTCTCGACGAACTTCTTCAGCCGGTTCTGCAGGTCGCGGAAGTAGCCGGGGCTGGACATCGGCCAGCTGCTGATGCTCTGCGCGAGTTCACTCGTCTTCTTCGGGTCGGCGCTCAGGGCGCTGACGACGTCGACCCAGTCCAGCGCGTGCAGGTGGTAGAAGTGCACCAGGTGGTCCTGCGCATACAGCGTCGCATGCATCAGGTTGCGGATGATGTTGGCGTTGTCGGGGATCTTGATCTTCAGCGCGTCTTCCACCGCGCGCACCGAGACCAGCGCGTGCACGCCGGTGCAGACACCGCAGATGCGCTCGACGAAGGCCCAGGCGTCACGCGGGTCGCGGCCCTTCAGGATCACTTCCAGCCCGCGCCACATCGTGCCCGTGCTGATGGCGTTGCGGATGACGTTCTTGTCGTCGAGGTTGACTTCGACGCGCAGGTGCCCCTCGATGCGCGTGATGGGGTCGACGATGACCCGCTTGCCGCTGTTGTCGAGCTTGAAGCCTTGGGTTTCGATGACGGACATGATCAGCTCTCCACCTTGTTGTCGGCCTGGGTCTTGCTGCGGTTCGACGCGCGCTGGATGGCGCTGACGGCAGCGTGCGCCACCAGCGCGGCGCCAGTGACCCCGGCGGCCACGAGCCCGATCTTGTCGGCGTTGGCCTCGATGCCGAACTCGGTGATGTTGGTGAGTCGGTCGTAGAACGAACCCTTGTCCCAGAAGCCGTCTTCACTGCAGCCGATGCAGCCGTGGCCCGAAGCGATCGGGAAGCTCACGCCTTCGTTCCAGCGTGTCGTGCTGCAGGCGTTGTAGGTGGTCGGGCCCTTGCAGCCGACCTTGTAGAGGCAGTAGCCCGCCTTGGCGCCTTCGTCGTCCCACTGCTCGACGAACTGGCCGGCGTCGAAGTGCGGACGGCGGTAGCACTTGTCGTGGATGCGCTGGCTGTAGAACATCTTCGGCCGGCCCTGGCGGTCGAGCTCGGGGATCTTGCCGAAGGTCGCGATGTAGGTGACGACGGCCGTCATCACTTCGGGGATGGGCGGGCAGCCGGGCACCTTGACGATGGGCTTGTCGGTGATGACCTTGTTGATCGGCACTGCGGTCGTCGGGTTGGGCTTGGCGGCCTGCACGCAGCCCCAGCTCGCGCAGGACCCCCAGGCGATGACGGCCATCGCGTCCTTGGCCACGTGCTTGAGTTTCTCGGCGAAGGGGCGGCCGCCGGGCATGCAGTACATGCCGTCTTCACCCAGCGGCGGATTGCCTTCCACGGCCAGGATGTAGTTGCCCTTGTATTCCTTCATCACCTGTTCGAGCGCAGCCTCGGCCTGGTGGCCGGCGGCGGCCATGATGGTGTCGTCGTAGTCCAGCGAGATCATCGAGAGGATGACGTCCTTGGCCAGGGGGTGCGCGCTGCGGATGAAGGCCTCGGTGCAGCAGGTGCACTCCAGCCCGTGCAGCCACAGCACCGGTGTGCGCGGCTTGGTCTCGAGTGCGTGCGCGATGCGCGGTGCGAAGGCCGGTGCGAGACCGAGCGACGCTGCCGTCAGGCTGCAGAACTTGAGGTAGCTGCGGCGGGTGATGCCCTGCCGGCGCATGACTTCGTAGAAGGTCTCGGTCATTTGGACGTCCTCGGTTTGTCTCGGGTGGCCCAGCGCATACCGGATGGACGGCACGGCGGCAACCCGACCGCGAGTCTCTGCTTCTGCGGTGGGAAACTTCTGATCCACGTCAAACGCCATGCGGGCCTGCCAGGGGGCCGCACATGTACGGTGTGCGGTGTCGCCGACGGGTCCGTCGCACAAGGCCGGCTGGCGCCCTGTGGCGCCCCTAAACTGCGGACATGCCGTGGTTCGAGCGCCCCCTGCTGACAGTCGTCAGGCGTGAATACGCGGCGGCGATGCGTTTCGCCGAAGACGACGCCTCCGAAGTCATGCCGTCACCGCCCGCCACGCCGTGCCAGCTCTACATGCACGTGCCCTTCTGTGAGGTGCTGTGCCCCTTCTGCTCCTTCCACCGCGTGCGCTTCAACGCCGCGAAGACGCAGCGCTACTTCGACGCGCTGCGCCGCGAGATCGCGCTCTACCACGACGCCGGCTTCCGCTTTCGCGACGTCTACGTCGGCGGCGGCACGCCCACCGTCGATGTCGACCAGCTGGTGCGGACGCTGGCCGAAGTGCGTGCGCGTTCGCCGGTGCGTTCGATCTCGGTCGAGACCAACCCCAACCACCTGCAGCCCGAACCGATGCGGCGCCTGCGCGACGCCGGCGTGACGCGGCTGTCGGTGGGCGTGCAGAGCTTCGACGACGGCTTGCTGGCCGGCATGGAGCGGCTGGAGAAGTACGGCGATGCCGAGCAGATCCGCCAGCGGCTGGCCGCGGTGCTGGGCATCTTCCCGACGCTCAACGTCGACATGATCTTCAACCTGCCGCGCCAGACGCTGGCCATGCTCGAGCACGACATGGACGTGCTGCTGGCGCTGGGCGTCGACCAGGTGTCCTTCTACCCGCTGATGACCGCGCCCAGCGCGCGCCACGCGATGCAGAAGAGCATGGGCCTGGCCGATCCGCGCCTGCGTCACCCGATGTACGAACGCATCCTGGGCCGCATGCTGCCGACCTACCGCGCGGCTTCGGCCTGGTGCTTCTCGCGCCACGAGGGCATGTTCGACGAATACATCATCGAGCAGGACGACTACGTCGGTGTCGGCAGCGGCGCCTTCAGCTACGTCGGCGGCGCGATGTACTCGACGACCTTCTCGCTGCAGCACTACTGTCGCCGCGTCGAAGGCGGGTTCAACGGCATCACGCAGCGCCGCAGCCTGTCGCTGAAGGAGCGCATGCGCTACGACTTCCTGGTGCGGTTGTTCGGCGGTGTGCTCGACCGCGACTGCATCGAGCGCCGCTGGGGCAAGGCCTTCGTGCTGCGCATGGCCCCCGAACTGCTCGCCATGCGCCTGCTCGGCGCGACCCGCCACGATGCCGACGGGATACGGCTGACGCAGCGCGGCATGTACTGCTGGATGCTGATGATGGCCGAGTTCTTCAATGCCGTGAACGACGTGCGCGAGCGCATGCGCGAACACGTGCACCAGGAGTTGGAGAGCTGGAACGAGGAGGCGCCCGAGGCAGTGAGTATTCCGGTGGCGGACATCGGCCGCGGCCGCGCGCCGGACTTGGCGGTGTGAGCGCTGCGCCTGCGCTCAGGCTGCAGGCGGATACGGCGACGCTGCGGGTGGGTCGGTGCCTGGCGCTTCGGCTGCCGGCGCGCTGGCGACCGGGGCCTCGGTCGCCGGGGTGTCTGCCGGCGCCGGCGCGGCTTCGGCAACAGCAGCTGTGCCTGCTGCCGGTACCGGCAGCGCCGCGGTGTCCTCCGGCAGGGGCCGCACTTCGATCGGTGCAGCCGCCACCGGCGCCGCCACCGGCGCGGCAGCCGCAGGCGCGGCCAAGACCGGCGTGGCCAGCGCGTGCTGGATGAAGGCCTCGACCATGGTGTCGGTGAGCCGCTTGAACACCGGGCCCGCCACCCGCGTCATGAGGCCGCTGTCGAACTCGTAGTCGAGGTTGAAGGCCACCTTGCAGGCCTCGGGCGAAAGCACCGTGAGCAGCCACTCGCCCTCGAAGCGCTTGAAGGGCCCGCGCTCGAGGTGGATGGCCATGTATTCCGGACGCCGCTTCGGGTTGCGCGTGCGCATCTCGAAGTTCATGCCGCCCCACTTCACCCGCAAGTCGGCCGAGACGACTTGCTCGTCGCGGCTGACGATGTGCGCGCCGGCGCACCAGGGCAGGAAGCGAGGGTAGTTCTCGGCTGCCTCGATGATGTCGTAGAGGTGCTCGGCGGGCAGCGGCAGCAGGGCAGTGCGGCGGACGATCATGGGCTGTTCACCGTGAGTTCACCGTGGACGTGGGCGGGGCCGATCAGAACCTGGCAATGCGGCCTTCGTCGACCAGTGGCCGGTAGGCCGCGACGTCGGCCGCGATGCGCTCGTGCAGGCCTTGCGGGCTGGAAGGCGTGATCTCGAAGCCCGTATGTTCGCCCAGGCGGTGCACGTCGGGGTGGTCCATGGCGGCGGTGATGTCGCGCTGCAACTGGGCCAGCACCGGCGCCGGCGTGCCCGCCAACGCCACCAGGGCCGCCCAGGGGTGCATGTGCACGGGCGGGCCGCCGGCCTCGGCCAGCGTCGGGATGTCGGGGTGGCTGGCCAGCCGCCGGCCTGCCGCCACGGCCAGCGGACGCACGCGGCCGGCGGCCATCAGGCCGGCCAGGCTGTTCATGCTGAAGGCCGTGATGTCGACGTCGCCGGCGGCCACCGCGGTGAACAGCGTGCCGGCGTCCTTGAAGGGCACGTGAAGCAGGCGCAGCCCGGCGGCGCGGGCGTAGGTCTCGATGGCCACCTGGCTGGCGTGGCCGTTGCCCAGGCTGCCGTAGCTGACACGTTCGGGCTCGCGGCGCGCCGCGTCCTGCAACTCGGCGATGCTGCGCAGCCGGTTGCGGCTGCCGGCCCACAGCAGGAAGGTGGCGTGGAAGAGCAGGGTCAGCGGCACCAGGTCACGCGCGGGGTCGTAGGGCAGGCGGGCGTGCAGCAGTGGGTTGACGGCCAGCGTGGCGGTGTCGGCCAGGTAGAGCGTGTGGCCGTCGGCCGCGGTGCGGCGCACGTCGCCGAAGGCCACGATGCCCGAGGCGCCGGGTTTGTTGTCGACGATGACCGCCTGTCCCCACAACTTGCCGAGCCGCTGGGCGATGCCGCGCGCCACCACGTCGGGCCCGATGCCCACGGCGTAGGGCACCACGATGCGCACCGTGCGCGACGGGAAAGCCACGCCGGCCGCGCGACTGCGGCCGGTCAGGGCGACCAGCCCGCCGGCGGCCAGCATGGCGCGGCGCATCGGCCGCCAGCCCGGACCGCCGTGGTTCAAGCCAGCATCCGGCCGGCCAGGGCCGAGACCGAGAGCAGCGCCGCGAACCACAGTTCGAGCCTGAAGCTGCGGAAGAGGATCTCGTTGAAGGCCGTGCCCGGCGCGCAGCGGGCGAAGTCGCGCCGCAACTGCCAGGCGGCGGGCACCAGCAGCAGCGGCAGCAGCATGGCCGGGCTGCCGGCCAGCCCGGCCATCACCGGCACGAGCAGGAACGGGCCCAGCAGCAGCAGCGTGAAAAGGCCGAGCGAGGCCCGCGCGCCGAAGACCACGGCAAAGGTGTTGCGGCCGACCAGCCGGTCGTGGGCGATGTCGCGGTGGTTGTTGACGGCCAGCGCGGCTGCGGCCAGCGCACCGATGGCCAGCGAGGCGAGTACCGTCACCGTGCCGATGTCGCCCGTCAGCACCCAGTCGGTGCCCATCACCGCCACCAGGCCGAAGAACACGAACACCGCGAGCTCACCGAAGGGCGTGTAGGCGATGGGGCGCGGGCCGCCCATGTAGGCCAACGCGGCCACGAGTGACGAGACGCCGATGGCCAGCACCGGCCAGCCGCGGTGGGCCACCAGCATCAGGCCCAGCACGGTGGCCACGATGGCCGCCAGCACGATGCCCAGGCGCACGTCGCGCGCGCTCAGCCACCCGTTGGCGGTGGCGCGCGGCAGGCCGGTGCGCGAGCCGATGGTTTCGGCACCGCGGGCGGTGTAGCCGACGTCGTTCTGCATGTTCGAGATGGCCTGCACCAGCAGGGCGGCGCCCAGCGCCAGCAGCGCCGCCAGGAGGTCGATGCTGCCCGTGCGTGCGAAGCCCAGCGTGCCGCCCACCAGCACCGGGCTGAAGGCCACCAGCAGGCTGTGCGGCCGCACGGCGACCATCCACGCCGCGAAGGAGCCCGAGCGCACCGGGCTGCCTTCGGTCATGGACCCGCGGTTGACGCTCATGACTGGCCCACCCTGCAACCTCCGTACTTCCGGCTATGGCCCTCATTCTCGCCAGGCGCGGCATCCGGGGGCTTGCGCGATGTCAAGCCGTCTTTCCGGCCACCCGCCGAAACCCTGGCCACCTCAGGCCGTACCACCGTCCGCCGGGCGCGTGCCCACGTGGATGCAGGCGATGCCGAAGCTGAGGTTGCGGTAGCTGACATGCGCGAACCCGGCCTGTTCGATCAGTTGCTGGAAGCTGCGCTGGTCGGGAAAACGGCGTATGGACTCGACGAGGTAGGTGTAGGCCTCGGGCGAGTTGGCGATCCACGCGCCGAGGCGCGGTATGACGGTGAACGAGAACAGGTTGTAGAAGGGCCGCACCGGCGCGTGGGGCGTCGAGAACTCCAGGCACAGGAAGCGCCCGCCGGGCTTGAGCACGCGGTGGATCTCGCGCAGCGCGTCCTCGATGCGCGTGACGTTGCGGATGCCGAAGGCGATGGTCACGGTGTCCACCGACGCGGTGGGCAGCGGCATCGCCTCGCCCGTGCCTTCCAGCCATTCGACGCCGACGTGGCCGCGCGCCTGGCCTACCTGCATCATCGGCAGGCTGGGGTCGCAGACGGTGACGCGGCGGCAAGGGCCGGCCATCAGCGCGGCCACGTCGCCGGTGCCGCCGGCCAGGTCGACGATGAACTGGCCGTCGCGCGGCGCCGCCATCTTCACGAACGTGCGTTTCCACAGCCGGTGGATGCCCATGCTCATGAGGTCGTTCATGAGGTCGTACCGTGCCGCCACGGCTTCGAAGACGCGGCGGATGCGCTGCTCGCGTTCGATTTCGTCGACGCTGTGCTTGCCGAAGGTCTTGGACAACTCGCTCATGAGGGCAGGGCGCAGGGGCGCAAGGGCAGGGGGGTGGTCATCGGGGATACTCGCTCGGGCCGGTTGACGTGCCCCGGACAGACACGCGGGGCGACGCGCCGGCGAACGATAGCAGCAGGGAAGTACCGCCAGACATGCAGTCCAACGTCCACACCGCCGACGCCGGCGCAGCACCTGCCACCACGACGGCGCTCGCGCTGCGGCCGTGCATGCTGGTCTTCGGCGCCACCGGCTACATCGGCAGCCACCTCGTGCCGCGCCTGCTGCGCGAGGCCTGCACGGTGCGCGCCAGCGGCCGCAACCGCAAGACGCTGGAAGCGCGCGGCTGGCACGGCGCCGAAATCGTGGAGGCCGACGCGCTGCAGCCGGCCACGCTGGGCGCGGCGCTGCAGGGCGTGGACACCGCGTACTACCTCGTGCACTCCATGGCCGCGGGCAGCAACTTCGGCGCGCTCGACATCGAGGCCGCACAGAACTTCGCGGCCGCCGCCGCTGCCGCCGGCGTGCGGCGCATCGTCTACCTGGGCGGCCTGATCCCGGCCGACCCGAAGTCCGAACACCTGATCTCGCGCCGCGACACCGGGGTCACCCTGAGCCAGGGCCAGGTGCCGGTGACCGAGATCCGCGCCGGCATCATCGTCGGCCCGGGCTCGGCGGCCTACGAGGTCATCCGCGACCTCGTCAACCACCTGCCGCTGATGGTCACGCCGCGCTGGGTCGATTCGCGTTCGGCGCCCATCGCGCTGGACAACCTGATCGAGTACCTGGTGCGCATTCCGCACATCGCCGAAGCCGCCGGCATGGTGCTCGACGCCGCCGGGCCCGACTACCTCAGCTACCGCGACGTGATGCTGGAGTACGGCCGCGTCGTCGGCAAGACGCCGAAGATCATCAGCGTGCCCTTCCTGTCGCCGACGATGTCGTCCTACTGGCTGGGGCTGGTGACGGCGGTGCCGGCCAGCATCGCGCGTGCGCTCATCGGCGGCCTCAAGCACGACCTGCCGGCCGACAACGCACCGCTGCAGCGCATGGTGCCGCAGCGCATGCTGAGCTTCCGTGAATCGGTGGAGGCCGCGCTGGAGGCCGAACGCCAGCACCAGGTGGCGGCGCGCTGGACCGAGGGGCTGATGATGTTCCGTGGCTTTTCCATCGACAACGCCTTCTACGCCAAGCGCGCCGGCGGCGTCGCCGAGACCACCGCATCGCCCGCGGCCGTGTGGCGCGTGGTGAGCACCTTGGGCGGCGACAACGGCTACTTCTACGCCGGCTTCCTGTGGTGGGTGCGCGGCTTCCTGGACTGGCTGGTCGGCGGCCCGGGCCTCACCAAGGGCCGCCGCCACCCGACCGAGCTGCGCCTGGGCGACCGCATCGACTACTGGACGGTGCTGGGCATCGAGCAGCCGCACCGGCTGACGCTGAACTTCGGCATGCGCGCACCGGGCTCTGGCGTCATCGAATTCGACATCGACCCGCTGCCCACGGGCCGCACGCGCGTGGCCGTCACCGCCTACTGGCATCCGCAGGGTGTGTGGGGGCTGATGTACTGGTACGTGCTGGTGCCTGCGCACCTCTTCCTGTTCAAGGGCATGACGGCGGCCATCGCGCGCCGTGCCGAGGCCCTGGAGCGCACCTCCGGGACGTTGCCGTTGACCTGAATCAAGCGCCCGCCGGGCCTGGCCCCTATCGTTCAACCGTCGCGGCCGGCGTGGCCGCGCAAACCTGCGAGACACGCATGACTACAACTGTCCCCGACCTGTTCCAGGCCACCCGTGCCAGCCGCCTGGCCGACGGGCTGAGCGACGAACAGGTGGCCGTGCTGGCCGGCGTGCTGCAGTTGCACACCTGCCAGACGGGCGACGTGCTGGCGCACGAAGGCGCCATCGACAACCACCTCTACGTCATCGTCGACGGCACGCTGGCGATCGTGAAACACCTGGGCCAGGACGACGAAGAGACGCTGATCACGCTGAAGGCCGGCGACTTCGTGCACGAGCTGGGCTTCCTCGACAGCAAGGAGCGTTACGCCTCGCTGCGTGCGGGCACGGCGGCCCACGTGCTGGTGCTGGAGCGTGAACGGCTGGAGTCGCTGATCGACAGCCAGCCGCGCCTGCTCTATGCCGTGATGCGCGCCATCCTGCGCACCGGGCACAGCGTGCAGACGCGCATGGCGGTACAGGCCGCCGAGCTGACGAACTACATCGTCAAGCAGCACGGGCGGTATTGACGTGCCTCCAAGCTCGCTGACGCTCGCTACCCCCCAGGCCCCGATAGGGGCCCCTTCGTGGCCCTGGGGCCGTCCGCCTATGGCCCGGCAGAGCCGGGTCCATGGCGGGAAGCTTGGTCGCTGACGCTGTGCGGCTGCGATGAGTCCGCTGGGCATCAGCCTGCTGATGCTGCTGGCCTTGGCCGGCTTCGGCTGGGGCGTCTGGCGCAAGGGCGCCATCGTGATGGCGCTGCAGCCGGCGGTGCGCTGGGACGCGCCCGGGCAGCGGCTGCTGAGCGTGCTGCGCAACGGCCTGCTGCAGCAGCGCATGGTGCAGCGCGAGTGGAAGCCGGGTGTCATGCACGCGGTGATCTTCCTCGGCTTCATGTCGCTGCTGCTGCGCAAGCTGCAGCTCATCGCCATCGGCTACAGCGAGAGTGCGGCCTTCGCGCCCTGGTTCGGCGGGCCCTTCGCGGCCTTCAAGGACTTCGTCGAGGTGGCGGTGACGCTGGCCGTGCTCTACGGCTTCTGGCGCCGCTTCGTACTGAAGCCGGCGCGGCTGGAACCCAACCGCGAGGCGGTGGTGGTGCTGTCGCTGATCCTGGCGATCATGCTCACCGACTTCGCCTTCGACGGCTTCCGCTTCGCCCTGCTGGCCGAGCGCTACCCCGACATCGCGCACGAACGTGACTGGGCCTTCGCCGGCGGCGCCGTGGCGGCCGCGCTGCAGGGCCTGCCCGAGGCCACGCTGCGGGCCGGCTACGTGGCCTTCTACTGGACGCAGATGGTGGTCGTGTTCAGCTTCCTGGTGCTGCTGCCGCTGGGCGAACACTTCCACATCGTCACCGCGCTGCCGGCGCTGTTCTTCCGCCGCGGCCGGCCCGCCAACCGCGTGCCGTCGGTCGACCTCGACAAGCTGATGGAGGCCACCGACGAGGCCGACATGAAGGCCGGCGTGGCCACCGCGCGCGACCTGCAGTGGATAGACGGCTTCGACGTCTTCACCTGCACCGAATGCGGCCGCTGCAAGGACGCCTGCCCGACACACCTGACGGGCAAGCCGCTGTCGATGAAGATGGTGAACGACAGCCTCAAGCACCACCTGATGGAGCAGCGCGAGGTGCTCGTCGGCGGTGACGCCAAGGCCGAACTGCCGGCGCTGTTGGGGCCGGTGATCAGCGAAGACACGCTGTGGGCCTGCACCAGCTGCGGCTACTGCGAGGCCGCCTGCCCGATCGAGCTCGAGCACCTCGAACGCTTCTTCCGCATGCGCCAGCACCAGGTGATGATCGCCGGCGAGTTTCCGCACGAGCTGAAGAAGGTCTTCGAGGCCTACGAGAGCCAGGGCAACCCCTGGGGCCTGGACGCCGGTCAGCGAGGCGACTGGGCGCAGGGCCTGGACGTGCCGCGCGTGAAGAGCGCCGAGGACATGGCCGCGCTGGACCTGCTGTTCTACGTCGGCAGCGCGATGAGTTTCGACCCGCGCGGCCAGAAGATCGCGCGCGCCTTCGTCACCATCCTGCAACGCGCCGGCGTGCGCTTCGGCATCCTGGGGCGCGACGAGGGCAGCACCGGTGAATGTGTGCGCCGCACCGGCAACGAGATGCTGTTCCAGCAGCTGGCCACGACACTCGTCGGCACGCTCAACGAACGCGGTGTGAAACGCATCGTCACCTGCGACCCGCATGCGCTGAACAGCCTGCGCAACGAATACCCCGAGTTCGGCGGCCACTACGAGGTGCTGCACCACACGCAGCTCATCGCCGAGCTGCTGGCGCAGGGCCGCATCCAGGTCAACGCCGCGCTGCAGCGCGTCGTCTTCCACGACCCGTGTTACCTGGGCCGCCACAACGGCGAGTTCGAGGCGCCGCGCGACGTGCTCGCGCGCCTGTGCAGCGACGCGCCGCTGGAAATGGCGCTGAACCGCGAGAAGGCGATGTGCTGCGGCGCCGGCGGCGGGCGCATGTGGATGGAAGAGACCATCGGCAAGCGCATCAACGTGCTGCGCGTCGAGCAGGCGCTCGAGGTGCAGCCGCAGACCATCGCCACCGCGTGCCCCTACTGCGCCGTGATGGTGGGCGACGGGCTGGGCGCGGTGCCCGGGGCGGCCGCGAAGTCACGCGACATCGCCGAACTGGTGGCCGAGGCGCTGGTCGACGCCTGAAGGCGTCGTCCTGCAAGGGCGCTGCGTCCTGGGGAAGGCCTACCGGCCCTGGTGGGGCCTGTGCTCCCTTGGGGCCGGCTGCATGATGGGCTGGCCTTCGGCGGGCGCGGCGTGGTAGCCGCCGTGGCCGTGGCGGCCGCGTGCGCCGTAAGGCAGCACGATGCAACCGGTGACGGTGGCGGCCAGCACGGCCAGCACGCCGAGCTTCATGACGCGGTGAATCACAGACATGCCTTGCTCCATCGTCGCGGAAACGGCTCCGCAAGGGCCTTCAACGGGCCCCGGGGGGTGACGTTGACCGGGTCGAGCGGCGGCGCCTGTAAAGCCCAGGTAAAGCAGGGCGCGGCCGGTGGCGCCGCGCCGGCCCTCGAGCTCAGGGCCGTTCGATCGCGCCGATGTCGGCAGCGCCGGTGGCTGAGCGCGCCTGGCCGCGCTGGTCCATGCCTTCACGCTGTACCGTCAGCCGTGCACGCGTGTCGATCTCGACCACGAGGCCAGCGTTCTCGGCCAGCGCGCCAGTGCTGAACAGCGTCTGCCAGGCGCTGTCGCCCAGGCCCTGCAGGGCGAAGGTGCCCGGGGCTCGCGTGGCCAGTTCGGTGTCCAGCCGGTGCCAGAACTCGATCAGGGGCTGGTTGGCCTGTTCCCGTGGCCACGTGGCCGCCGGGCCGAAGAACAGCGTGTCGGCCAGGCTCAGGATGGGCTGGCCCGCAGGCGACAGATAGGGCTGCAGGCCGGGCGTGGTGGCATCGGTATCGACGGCCTGCAGGAAGGCCTCGAAGTCCGCCGTGAACGCCTGCGCCAGACCGGCCAGTGCGTAACGGTTTTCCAGTCGCGCCAGCAGGACCGCCAGGAAGTTGTCCGTGCCACCGGCGGCCACGCGGTACTGGCCCCAGGTCTCGGCCACTTCGTAGGCCGCGGCCGGGATCTGGCCGAGCGCGCTGCCTTGCGGCGTGTAGTGCAGCAGCGCCGGGCTGCCGGCGTCGACACCGGCCGAGAGCGCCACGCTCGAGAGCACGACACCCGCCTGCAGGTCCAGCACCTCGTCCACGTTGGCGACGCTGCGGTCGCCGTCCTGCGGGTAGTGGCGCCGGCTCAGCGACTGCCAATCCCAGCTGCCCACGGGCACCAGCATCTGGCTGAAGTCGACAGCGCCGATGCGGTTGTGGCCGCCGCTGCGGAAGTGCACGAGGGAACCGGTGAAGAGGTCGTGCGCATAACGTGCGCCGCCTTCTTCCTGCACCACGTTGCCGGCGATGACCGAGTGCGCGATGCTCATTTGCTCGACCGCGTGGGCGTCGCCCACCGTGGCCGCGATGCCACCGGCCAGGTTGCGCCGGCCGCGGCTGTCGGTGCGTGCCAGGCCGCGGGTCTCGTTCTCGGCCACCGTGCAGGCCTTCAGTTCCAGCCGGCCGTTGGACATGTAGATGCCGCCGCCACGCCAGTAGCCCTGGGCGCGCAGCAGCGATGCGGGCAGCCCCGGCGGCGGCGCCGCGAGGTTGCGCGCCACGGTGCTGTTGACGATGCGCAGCGTCTTGCTGTTGCCGATGCCGCCGCCGTCGCTGTAGACACCGCCGCCGTAGGCATAGAGCCCGCGGATGCGGTTGCCCGTGACCGTGCTGCGCGTGAGCGTCGACACCGTGCGGTTGCTGCCGGCACCGCCGACCACGAAGACGCCACCGCCGGCGGCGCCGGCGCCGAGCGCGTCGTTGCCGCTGATGGCGCAGCCTTCGATCTCGACGATGTCGGCGTAGACCGCGCCGCCGAAGGCGCCACGGTCGCGCGAGGCGTCGAAGTCGCCCTGCACGCGGTTGTCGTGCAGCCGGCAGTCCACCAGCCGCGCCACGCCCCACACCGCCACGGCGCCGCCGCGCGCCAGCGTCCAGGGTTGCGGGTAGGTGCCTTCGGGGGTGATCGCCGCGGCCACGCTGCGCCCGCCGCGGATGGCGACGTTGAGCAGCGTCAGGTTGCCCTCGACGGCCAGCACCCGTGCACCGGGGCTGTCGCCGCCGGCCCAGGCCAGCGTGATGCCGGCGGGCAGCGCCGAGGCGTCGATGATCACGTTCTTGCGTGCCACCAGCGCCGAGCGGCCGTAGTCGCGGTCGAGGTAGCCCACGAGGTAGGACACCAGGCCGCTGGGCTCCTGGCGCATGCCCATGACTTCGCCCTTCAGGCGGGTGTGTTCGTCGGCCACCAGCGACAGCGCGATGCTGCCGCCGTCGAGCGCAGGGTCGAATCGGATGGGCTGGTCGGGTGCCGCCGCAGCCAGCGCCGAGCGCAGGGTCACGGTGCCGGTCGGTGGGCTGGCGCTGTCGGTCAGGCTGTTCACGACGATGGCCGCCGGCCCGCTGTCGCTGCCGCTGCCGCCACAGGCGGTCAGCACCACACAGGCCAGTGTGACGAGAATGCTTTGCAGGACGTTCACGCCGCTTGCCTTTCGGGGCACGTCATACGCGCCGGCACGTCAGGCGCACCGGCGCGTCGAGATCGGCGCGCGGCCGCCGCCACGCGCCGCGCGTTTCAGAACGAATAACGCAGGCCGATCGAGAGCAGGCGCACGTTGTCGGTTTCGTATTCGCCTTCCAGACCGTACTTCACGCGTGAGAAGTCGGCCTCACCGGTGAGTGCCAGACTCGGCGTCAGGTTGTAGCCGGCGCCGATGCCGAAGTAGGCCAGGGTCGACTTCTTCGACGCGCTTTCACTGTACGTGAAGCCCTTGGCCGAGCCGGTGCCCGTGATCTTGCCGTCGGTGCGCATGAGCCCCAGGCGCGCCACGCCGTTCCAGTCGGTCGAGAACGGCATGAAATAGGCCATGCCGATGCCCAGGCCGCTGGCCTTCAGTTGGCCGTCGACCGTCACCATGATCGGCCCCGAGCCGTTGAGTGCCACGGCCTGTCCATTGGCGGGCAGCGACACGAATTCTGTCGATTGGGCCTTGACCTTGCCCCAGTTGATGTAGACGGCCTCGACCGCCCACTGGCTTGCAAAGCGGTAGCCGCCATAGAGCTTGCCGCCGGCATTGGACTTGTCGCAACTGGCGAGGCCGCTGCAGTCGACGCTGATGTTGCCCCAGCCGAGGCCGCCGCCGACGTAGCCCTGTGCGCCCTGGGCATGAGCCGCAGTCAGCGAGAGCATGGCCAGCCCGAAGGCAACGGTAAGAAGCGATTTACGCATGACATCCTCCAAGAGAGTTGAGTCGCAGGCGGGCTTGTTCGTGTTCACCTGCCACTCGATGCTCGGCACCGGCCCGAGCGCTGCCGTTGAGCACTCTCAATGGCACTGCCGTGTCGTGAGCGAGCGTTGCCGCAGAGCCACTGCCGCCACCCACTCGGGGCTTCCCACAGGCTGTCTACACTGCCGCCATGAGCCTCTTGTTCCCGCTGTCGACGTCTTCCCTGCGCCGTCGCAGAGCGCTGTTGCTGACCACGGCACTGTGCGGCGCATGGGCTGCTCGCGCGGCGAGCCCGGGGCCTGCAGGCAGCAGCAGTGGCGACGGGGACCGGGCGCCCTTGCTGCAGGGTCTGGACGGCTGGCGCTTCCCGGTCGAGACCCGCGACAAACGGGTGCAGCGCTACGCCGACCAGGGCGTGCTGCTGGTCTATGGCTTCAACCCCGAGGAAGCGGCGCGCTCGCTGCAGGCCGCCGTGACGCTGGATCCCGCCTGTGCCAGCGCCTGGTGGGCCCTGGCCTGGGCGCTGGGCCCGAACATCAACAGCGACATGGCGCCCGCGGCCTTGCCGCGCGTCCTGGAGGCCCTGCAAAAGGCACGCACCCATGCTGCGCGGGCCACGCCGGTGCGGCGGGCGCTGATCGAGGCGCTGTCGCTGCGCCACCCGCCGGGCCGCGAGATCGACGAAGAGGCGTATGCCGAACGCTTGCAGGCGCTGGCACGCCGCTTCCCGCGCGACGCCGACGTGGCCATGCTGGCTGCCGAGTCGCTGCTCAACCTGCACCCCTACGACTGGTGGTTGCCCGACGGCCGCCCGCAGCCGTGGACACCGGCGATCGAGCGCCTGCTGCAGCGGGCGATCGCGCTGCAGCCGCGCCACCCGGGCGCGCACCACTACTGGATCCACCTGCAGGAATCGTCGCCGCATCCCGAACGTGCACGTGCCAGTGCCGACTTGTTGCGCCACGCCCACCCGGGTTCGGGCCACCTGCTGCACATGCCTTCGCACATCGACATGCGCACCGGCCGCTTCGACGAGGCCATCCGCGCCAACCAGCGTTCGATCGTCGCCGATGAACGCTACCTGGCGCAGGTCGACGCGCAGGGCGCCTACCGCGTGGGCTACGTCGCGCACAACCACCACTTCCTGTGGGCGGCGGCGGGCATGGCCGGGCGCCAGGCGCTGGCCCTGGACGCGGCGCAGGCCGCCTGGCCTGCCGCCTGCGGTCCGGCACGGCGCGACCCCGGCACCGCCATCGTGCAGCAGTACGGCGTGCTGCCTTACTTCACGCTGGTGCGTTTCGGCCAGTGGGACACGCTGCTGCGCGGCACGCTGCCGCCGGACGGGCCGGCGCCTTACCCGCTGGCCATCTGGCACTTCGCGCGCGGCACGGCCCTGGCACGCACCGGGCAGGTGCAGGCCGCACGACAGGAACTGGCGCGGCTGCAGGCCGCCGCGGCCGACCCGGCGCTGCAGGATTTCCGCATCAAGAACATCAACCCGACCGCACAGCTGGCGCGCATCGCCACGCTGACGCTGCGCGCCGAACTGGCGCTGGCGCAGGCCGAGCCCGTGGCCGCCGTGGCGCTGTTGCGCGAAGCCACCGCCGCCGAGGACACGCTGGCCTACGACGAACCCCACCTGTGGCTGGCGCCCACCCGCCAAGCGCTGGGCGCGGCGCTGCTGACGGCAGGGCAGGCCGCTGCGGCCGAACGCGTCTACCGCGAAGACCTGCGCCATTACCCGGGCAACGGCTGGTCGCTGGGTGGCCTGGCACTGGCGCTGCGGCAATTGCGGCAGCCCGAAGCGGCGGCGCAGGCGGCCGCTGCCGCCCGGTCGGCCTTCGCGGGTGCAGAGCGCTCGCCCACCGGTTCGCGCTTCTGACACGCCCCGTGGCACGCCTGCGGTGGGCAGGTTGTCCGGCTCGGCGTCGCAGCACCGAATGAACTAAGGGAAAACCCGAAGCCTCGTTGACCTGCGTCATATCCGTCGCGTGCTGCATCGATACCGTAGGGGGCATCTGAAAGCGGTACGTGGCGGGTCGATCCTGATGACGCGCTGTGTGCCGCACCAGCGCACCGAGGACCTTCATGACACAGCTTTCACGCCGGCGCTTTCTCGCCATCTCCACCGCCACCCTGGGCGCCACCGGTGTCGCGACGCAGTGGTCGGCCCTGACCGGCTCGGCGCAGGCGGCGCAAGCCGCCACCGGCACAGTGACCGAGATTCCCACCTTCTGCGAGATGTGCTTCTGGCGTTGCGGGGGCATCGCCCACGTGCGCGACGGCAAGCTCTGGAAGTTCGAGGGCAACCCGCGCGACCCGCAGAGCAACGGCCGCCTGTGCCCGCGCGGCACCG
>LNFM01002257.1_pt1 | contig 40783 bp, 39 predicted proteins | sample 596031 | NCBI WGS metagenome assembly LNFM01 (sample SAMN04254537, study PRJNA301005) | activated carbon metagenome | isolation source: dual media filters at the Ann Arbor, Michigan drinking water treatment plant | place: USA: Ann Arbor | reverse complement strand
CTTCTTGCCCTGCTGCGCCATCATGTAGCTCAGGTTGGCCAGCGTGAAGCTCTTGCCGATGCCGCCCTTGCCGTAGATGGCGATGATCTGCGTCGTCTTGGCCGCCGGGCTGGTGTGCACCGGATCGGGTTCGATGGCGGCTTCGGCCTTCAGCCGTTCGTCGCGCATGAAGATCACCGATGCACTGGTGCCGGCCGTCAGGGAATGTGTACCGCTCATTGAACCGATCTCCAGTCGAGAACCATCTTCAGACAGGCCGAATCGCTGAAGGCCGTGCGGTACGCGTCTGACGCGTGCTCGGCCCTTTCGCGGTGGCTGATCAGGCCGCTCAAGTCGAGCCGGCCTTCCTCGGCCAGCTGCTTGACGGCCAGCATGTCGGCACGCTCCCATTCGGCAGCGGCGCGGATCTGCGCTTCACGCATGAACGCGGGCGCAAAGTTGAAACTCAGCGGCTCGGTGTAGAAACCGGCCAGCACGATCTCGCCGCCCTTCACCAGGTGCGGCATCACGCCGTCCAGGATGCGCACATCGCCGCTGACGTCGTAGACGGCGCGGTAGTCGCGGCGGTGGTCGGATTCGGGTGTGATGACTTCGTAGCCGCAGGCACCAACGGCACGCAGCGGGTCACGTTCCCACACCACGGGCGGCGGCCCACCGGCAGCCACCGTCAGCCGGGCCAGCAGGCGGCCCAGCACACCGTGGCCGATGATCAGATCAGGCGGCATCACCGGGTGGCGTTTGCCACCACCGGAAACCGCGTGATAGGCCGTGGCGGCCAGTGCCAGCAGCACGGCGCTTTCGCCCATCGCGGCATCGACGTTGTAGACACGGTCGTCAGCCACCACCAGGCGAGCCGCTGCGCCGCCGAAGAGACCACGCACCGGACCGAAACAGCGCGCACCCGGCACGAAGACCTGTTCACCGACGCGATGCCGCGCCTGCGAGCCGGCCGAAACCACCTGGCCCACCGACTCGTAGCCCGGCACCAGCGGGTAGCCCATGCCCGGGAACGGCGGCATGCGGCCGTTCCAGAAGAGCTTCTCGGTGCCGGTGCTGATGCCGCTGTAGTCGATGTCGACCACCAGGTCGGCGTCACCCGCCGGTTCCAGTTCCAGCTGGCTCAGGACCAGGTCCTGCGGCGCCTGCATCACGACGGCAGAGGTCTTCATGGCTGCTGCACGGACGTTGTGTCGGCAGGGCCGGCACTGGGCGGGTGGAGTTTCATCAGGTGGCGTTCCGGCAGGAAAACGATGGACTGCTGGGTGATTGACTGGATTCGATGGTGTCATCCTATGCTTACACCATGAAGTGTCAATAGGGCTTTACGGTTTTTCGGCAGACCGAGTTGCACGTTTACCCGCAGGTGGCAGGCCGCGGCGGCCGCGGCGTGGGCTGCGCTCAAGCGCCGGCCCTGGCCACCAGCACACCGGCCTGCAGCGGCAGGCGGGTTGGCAGCGCACGCACCTGCGTGAAGCCGGCTTCCTGCATCAGCCGGGTCAGCACCGACGCGCTGCGCGGCTGCCCGCGGCCCATGGCCAGCAGGTAGAAGCCGAAATAGGCGTCGCCCATGGCGTGTGCGCCCGCGGCCTGTGCCATCGGCTCGGCCACCAGCAAGGTGCCACCGGACGGCAAGGCGGCACGGGCAGCACGCAGGATCTGCAGCACGTGGCTGTCGTCGTGGTCGAAGAGCACTCGCACCAGGCTCACCAGGTCAGCGCCGGTGGGCAGCGGGTCGTCGAAGAAACTGCCGCCATGGACCTGCACACGCGCCGACAGGCCCAGGCCGGCCAAGCGCTGGCGTGCCAGCTCGGCCACCGGCGGAAGATCGAACAGCATGCAGCGCAGGCCCGGTGCCTGTTGCGCGGCAGCGGCGATGAAACGCCCTTCGCCACCACCCACGTCGAGCAGGCAGCGGTGGCGCTGCAGCGGATAGGCGTCGAGCACTTCTTCGATGACCATCGGCTGCGAGGCCGTCATCAGCGCCGAGTACTCGGCCACCGCGCGCGCTGGCAAGGTGTCGGGGCTTGGGTAGGCCGAGCCGTGTGTCGCATAAGGCCAGTAGGCCGACATCGCGCTGCCCGCGCCTTCATCGCGCAGCAGGGCCAGCGGGTCGCGCAGGTCGGCGTACAGCGCCGCGTGGTGTTCCACCATGGCCGCCAGCGGCGCATTGCCCACCATCGGCGCACCCAGGCGGCCCAGGCCGTAGCGGCCGCCCTGCCGCAGCGCCAGCAGCTTCACCGCCACGGCCGCGTCCAGCAGGCGTTGCATGGACCGCAGCGGCAGGCCATGGCGCTGCGCCAGCTGCGCCGCGGTCTGCGGGCCGCTGGCGGCCAGGCGGTCGAAGAGGTCCAGCCGCACGCAGGCCAGCAGCACCTGCGTGTAGACAAAACCGGCCACCAGGTCGAACAGTTCACCGGCGCGGCGCCGCACCAGCGGGCGGGTCAGCCAGAAGCCTGCCGCCCAGCGGCGGAAACGCGGGCTGCCGACCTGGCGCTGCACCCAGTCGCCCAGGCGCTCTTGCCAGGGCCCGGGCTCGGCCGAGGGCTGTTCCGGGCCGCCTTGGCTGCTGTCCAGGGCCGGGCTGTCTGGGTGCGGCATGCCGGGTGTCGCTAGGCCACCGCGCGCAGCGGCTGCTGCGCAAACATGGCGAACAAGGCAGGCGGCACCAGCCTTTCACTTTCGGCACGCACCAGCGCACGCAACATCGGCGCGCCGCGGCAGTCGGGCACCGATTCGATGGCACCAGCCACCAGGCGCTGAAAGATGCGCATCGCGGCATCCAGGCCCTGCTCGGTGGCCACGCTGGGGCGGCCCAACAGCACGTCCTGCCCGATGGGCTTGCCCAGGGTTTCGGGGTTGGCGATGACGTCGCGGATGTCGTCGGCCACCTGGTAGGCCTCGCCCAGGCAGTCGCCCAGCGCGCGCCAGGCTTCGGCGTCGCCACCCGCGGCCTGTGCGCCCGACACCGTGGCCGCCGTGAACAGCGCGCCGGTCTTCAGGCGCTGGTATTCACGCAGGCTGACCCGCGGTTCACATTCCCAGGCTTGCCCGGCCACGATGCCACCTGGCATGCCGACACCGTCCGACACCGTCTGCATCACGTTCAACATGCGGTGCGGCGTGTCGGCGCCGCTGCGCACCAGCACCTGCGTGGCCATCACGATCAGCGCGTCGCCGGCCAGCACGGCCAGCCGTTCGCCGTAGGCGCAGTGCACCGAGGCCTGGCCGCGGCGCAGCGGCGCGTCGTCGAAACACGGCAGGTCGTCGTGCACCAGCGACGCGCAGTGCAGCAGTTCGATGGCCACGGCGGCGCCGTCAGACAGTTCGGGCTGGTCGTCGCCACAAGCCCGCGCCACGGCAAGGCACAGCTGCGGTCGGATGCGCGCGCCGCCGGGGAACACCGCGTGCCGCACCGCCGCCGCCAACTTGGGCGGGCACCCGGGCCCGACCGAAGCCGCGACCGCGGCGTGCAATGCGTTTTCTATTCTGGAAATCGACGCCATGCCGGCCCTCCCAGGGCACTGGACACACGTCAAGTGTGATTGTCAGTTGCCTGTGTCAATCAGAATAGACATATTGAAGGCATGCGTCAATCCGGTGCATCGGCCATCGACTGGCTGACATCAGCGACCAGGCCGGACAGCAAGGTGGCCACGGCCAGCGCGTCTTCTTCGTGCGCCAGATGGCCCAGCCCAGGCAGGCGATGCACCCGGCTGCCGGGCACCCACTGTTGCACCTGATGCGCTTCACGTGGTGCCACAGTGGCATCGGCGTCGCCCACCACCAGGTGCAGCCGGGTTCGCAGGCGCGGCAGGTCGTGCAGCAGCGGGCGCAAGTCCCACGCCGCCATCATGGCCAGCACCGCAGCCACGTGTGCGGGCTGGGACACGAGCCGGGCATACGGCCTGGCGGCCGCCGCGTCGAGCCGGGAACCGGTGCTGTCCAGCAAGCGCTTCAGCACCGCCGGGCGCGACGCCTGCCAGGCAAAAAAATGCGGCACCAGCGGGTTGCGCACCAAGAGCTTGGCCGCCGGTGCAAACCAGCCCTGGCTGACACCCCGCGGTGGGTACCAGGCGCCGTTCAGGCTGACCAAATCCTGCGGCGCGCAGTGGCCGTCCAGGCACATCCGCGCCGCAACGGCGGCGCCGGCGGAGTGGCCGACCAGCAAGGCCGGCCGGGCACCCAGCGCTTGCAGCAAGGCCCCCAGCAAACGCGCCATGCCGGGCAGCGACAGACCGTCGGCGGCGGGCCTCTGGCTGTGGGCGTGGCCCGGCAAATCGGGGATCAGCAGCGTGTGCGTTCTGGCCAACCAGGGCGCCAGTGCGGCAAAAGAATGGCTGGACGCGCCCGTGCCATGCAGCAGCAAGGCCACGGGGGCCTGTGAAGCCAGCGGCGGGCCCAGCTGCTGCAGGTGCCAGCGCAGGCCACCGGCCGTCAGGCTGTGGCTGCTGCTGCGGTGTGGCCAGTCGGCCGGCAGCGCGGCTGGCGCCGGGCCCAGCAGCGCGGCGCCGGCCACAGCCTCAGGCACGGCCGCCGCGTCCGCCGTTGACGGCACGCGACAGTGTCTGGGCGTCGGCCTGCGGCAGCGCCAGGTACCGTGCGCCCATGGCCACCGCCAGCGCCAGCGCGGCCGGTTCCGGGCGCACCGAGGTGTCCACCAGCAGCACATGGCCACCCAGGGCACGCAGCGCACCTGCGGCCGCCAGCGCTTCGGTCTGCGCCTGCTGGCGGCCGCCTTCACCCTGGCGCGACACGTTGGCCCGGCCGTCGGTCAGCAGCACCACCACGGGCGTCGAACCGCTGCGCCGCACTTGCGCCGACAGCTGCGCCACGGCGTCGATGCCGGCCGCCAGCGGCGTGCCACCACCACCGGGCATGCCGGCCAGGGCACGCTTGGCACGCACGAGCGATCGGGTCGGCGGCAGCAGCAGTTCGGCACCGGTGCCGCGGAAGGTGATCACGGCCACCTGGTCACGCCGCACGTAACACTCGGCCAGCAGCAGTTCCACCGCCCCCTTGGCTTCGGCCAGGCGGTTCAGCGCCGACGAACCCGAGGCGTCGATGGCAAACAGCGTGGTCGTGGTGCGGCGCTGCTCGAATCGGCGCACGTGGAAGTCGTCGGCACGCACCTGCACGCGGGTCAGCGCGTCGGGGTCCATCTGCCGGCGCACCCGCTGCCACGGCGCGGCGGCCCGCAAGGTGGCGATGAGATGCAGACGCGCTCCACCCTGCGGCGCACCGCGCCTGGCGCCCAGTGGCCGGCCACGCTGACGCGACGCGCTGGTGGCACCTGCACGGCCGGCGCTGCTGCGGCGGTCACGGGCGGTTTCGCCACTGGCCAGGCGCGCCAGCAGGCCGGCCGGGATGGCGGCGGTGGCGGCGTCGATGAGTTGTTCTTCGAGTTCGGCCACCTGTTGCGGCGTGCCTTCGTCTTCGGGTGGCGGCGACTCGGCGCTCTGCTCGGGTGGCGGCGACTCGGCTTGCGTCTCGGGCGGCATCGGCTCGGGCTGGGACTCGGGTGGCACCGGCTGTTGCGTGGCCCGCGGCCCCAGCACCAGGCGCGCGGCCAGGGCCGCGTCGTCGGCCACCGCGACCGTGCGGCCGAACAGCGCAGCCGAAGCGCGCGCCGCCCGCACCGCCCACCAGGCCGCGCGCGGTGCGTCCACCCCCAGCGCCAGCGTCGCGCCGCACAAGGCCTGGATGAGGTCTTCGCCCACCGTCACCGAAGCCAGCAACTCGCGCGCTTGCTGCACGGTGCCGGGCAGGTCTTCTTCCAACGCGGGCAAGTCGCGAACGCTGCAAGCCGACAAGTCCAGCCACAAACCCAGGCGGTCGGCCAGTGCGGGCGACAGCGCGGTGTCGTCGGGCAAGGCTTCGTCCAGCGCGACGACGGCAAAACGGGTGGGCACGAGCGCGGTGATGCCATCGCGTTCGATGCGCACTGCCTGCTGGTCCAGCGCCGCGCACAGGTGGGCCGCGGTGGCCGGCGCCAGGCGTTCGGCCATGGCCACCAGCAGGCAGCCGCCATCGGCCGCGGCCAGCACCCCCTGCTGCAGCACGGGCCGGCCCGCGGCCAGCGTGGCCGGCAGGTCGATGCCCCCCAGCAGGCGGTCGTCGCTGGCGTGCTGCGGCAGGCGGCGCATCGGTGCGCCGCTGGGCATCAGGCCTTGCAGCGCCTGCAGCCAGCTGTCGCGCACGGGGCCCGCCTGGCACTGCAGTCGCACACCGCCCAGGCCCAGCGGGTCCACCGCCAGCAGCGCGGCGGCCAGCAGGGCATCGGGGCCGCGCTCGGCAGAGGCTTCCACGGAAGTCGAGGTTCAGACCGCGAAGAGCTCGGCCAGCACGCGGTCGACCCGCACCGTGGCGTCGGTGTCGTCCAGCGGGTCGCGGCGCAGACGGTGGCGCAGCGCGGGCTTGGCGATGCGCTGAATCTGCGCGTCGCTGACCTCGGGCGCACCGTCCAGCGCCGCCAGTGCACGCGCGGCACGCATCACCGTCAGTTCACCGCGCAGGCCGTCGGTGCCCAGCGCCATGCACAGCTGCGCGGTGCGTTCCAGCGCGGCGTCGGACACCTTCACGTCAGGCAGCCGTTCGCGGGCGGCGACGATGCGCTTGCGGGTCTTGTCTTCTTCTTTCTTCCACAGCGCGATGAAGGCCGCCGGGTCGCGTTCGAAGGCGTCGCGGCGCTTGATGACTTCCACGCGCTTGGGCAGGTCGGTGGGGGTCTTCACGTCCACCGCCAGGCCGAAGCGGTCCAGCAGCTGCGGGCGCAACTCACCTTCTTCGGGGTTGCCACTGCCCACCAGCACGAAGCGCGCGGGGTGGCGCACGCTCAGGCCTTCGCGTTCGACCACGTTTTCGCCCGAGGCGGCCACGTCGATCAGCAGGTCCACCAGGTGGTCTTCGAGCAGATTGACTTCGTCGATGTACAAAAAGCCGCGGTTGGCACGTGCCAGCAAGCCGGGCTCGAAGGACTTGGTGCCTTGGGTCAGCGCCTTTTCGATGTCCAGCGCGCCGACCACGCGGTCTTCGGTGGCGCCCAGAGGCAGGTCGACCACCGGCACCGGCACCAGCGCGGTCTTGCCGGCCTTGGCCGCGTCACAGGCCGCCGCTTTGGACGTGCCGCAGAAGGGCTTGTCGGGGTCGCAGCCGTAGCGGCAACCCACCACCGTGCGCATCTTGGGCAGCAGCGCAGCCAGTGCGCGCACGGCCGTGCTCTTGCCAGTGCCACGGTCGCCGAAGATCAACACGCCGCCCACGCTGGGGTCGACAGCAGCCACCAGGATGGCCAGTTTCATTTCGTCCTGGCCGACGATCGCGCTGAAAGGAAAGGTGTTCGACATCTGGTCTCTGTTGTTCTTGTCTGGGTGGTTCTTGGCTGGGCGCTATTTTCGCTGCGCGGTTTCGGCGTCACGGATGTGCTTGCGCGCGCGGCGCACGGCCATCAGCGCGGCCACCGCCACCAGGGGCACGGCTGCCGCCGCCACGAGGTCGGCGTCCAGCGGCACCCCGCCGGCCTTCAGGCCCTTGGACAAGTAACCCACCAGGCCGACGACGTAGTAGACGATGGCCGCCACCGACAGCCCTTCAACCGTCTGTTGCAGCCGCAGCTGCAGCTTGGCGCGGCGGTCCATGCTGGACAGCAGCGCCTGGTTCTGACGTTCGCGTGCGATGTCGACCCGGGTGGACAAGAGTGCACTGGCCTGCGCCACCCGTTCGCTCAGGTCGTGCAGGCGCGAAGACACGGTCAGGCAGGTGGCCACCGCCGGCTCGAAGCGGCGCGCCATGAAAGCGCCGATGGTCGGCATGCCTTCCAGGCGCTGTTCGCGCAGTTCGGCGATGCGCGTGCGCACCAGTTCGGCGTAGGCCCGGCAGGCGCCGAACCTGAACTGGCTGGCCGCCAGGCCACTTTCCACCTCGGCCGCCAGGCGCGTCAGTTCATGCAGCAGCTTCTCGTCGGCACCTTCGTCGCGAGCGATGCCATCGGTCAATTCGGCCAGCGACTTTTCGATGGCCACGATGCGCGGGCTCTGCCGCCGGGCCATCGGCAAGGCCAGCAGCGCCATCATGCGGTAGGCCTCGATCTCGAACAGGCGCTGCACGATCTGCCCCGCCACCCTTGGCGTGAGCCCGCGGCCCAGCAGCAGGAAACGCGAACAGCCGTCGGCGTGGATCTTGAAGTCGGTGTAGGCCAGCGCTTCACCGTCGGCCACTTCGGCGCCGACCACCAGGTGGTCTTCGAAATGGCGTGACAGCTCGGCTTCGTCGGGTGGCGTGGCTGGCGCCGAAGCGATGACCACATGCGCGGCCACCAGCGTGCGGCCCGGCAGCTTGCGCAGCCAGCCCTCGGGCAGCAGCGAAGTTGCCGGTTCGGCAAACGGCGTCGACTCGGCGCCGGGTGCAATGAGCGTCCATGAAGAAAACTCGCCGTGGCGTTCCCACTTCAGGCGCAAAGGCCCCAGGCGGGCGCTGAAGTGCGTGAGCTCGGGTGCCGGCGGCGGCACGGCGTAGCGTTCACACAACTTGGCCAGGTGCGCCAGCTCGAGGGCCCGTTGTTCGGAGTCGACCAGCACCGCCAGGTAGCTGGCACGGGCGGGTGTGGGCAGCAGCTCGGGGGGCCGTGCGTGCACCTCTTCGGCGAGGGCGAAGCGTTCGGGATGATCGCCCGGCAGCGTGATCACCGGCCACCCGCCGCCAGCAGAACAAAGGCGGCCTGTCGGGCGGCCTTCAGGGAGAAGTACAGCATGTTCGAATCTCCGACCGGGTTCAAATCAGTATACCGAGCGGCTTGTGCCGGCTGCGGCGGGTGGCGCACCCGGGCGGTCAGCTTCAGCGCGACAGAAAGCGCCGGATGCGCTGCGCAATGGCTTCAGGCAGCGAGGCCGCGCGCGCCTGCGGCGTGTTGTCCGCCAGCTGCGCGGCCTGGCTGTCGCGACGCAGGTGCTCGGCCATCACGCCCGACAGCAGGTCGGCCAGGTCGGGGCGTTCTGCCAGCAGCTCCGCCATCACCGCGTGCGGCACTTCGTACAACACACAGGCGCTCAGGGCTTTCACCGTGGCCGTGCGGGGTGCGCCGGTCAGCAGCGACATCTCGCCGAAGAACTGACCGGGGGCCAGGGTGGCGATGCGCTGCGCGGCTGATCCTTCCGTGTTCGGCATCAGCACTTCCAGCACCCCGGCGGCCACGATGAACATCGTGCTGCCCGCTTCGCCCGACGTGACCACAGCCGTGCCTTCGGCCACACGGCACACCCGCGCGGCGGCGGCGAGGCGCTCGAGCTCGGGCAAGGTCAACACCGACAGCAAGGGCACGTGCTCCATGGCCAGCAGCCGGTCTTCGGGCCGCTGGTGATCTCGCGGGCGCTGCGGCGCTGCTTCGACGGTGCTGCTGCCCACCTCGGCGTGCACCGGTCGCAGGCCAGCAAAACGCAGGTGCTGCTGCAGGCAGCTCAGCAGCGTGTGGCGCGCCGGTCCCTTGGGTTTCTTGCGCGGGTCGATCAGGTAGACGATGCGGTAGGTGACACCCGCGCCGTCGAGCTTGCAGATGCGGAACTTCGGCGGCTTGTCACCGCTGGTGGCGCCGCGCACCCAGGCGTCGACCATCGCGGCAGCCAGCACCGGTTCGAGCACGGCGGGGTCCAGGTGCCAGTCCAGCACGACGTCCAGCTCGAGTTCGTAGACCGGCGAAGGAAAGGAAAGGTTCTCCACCGTCGACATCGCCACCAGGCTGTTGGGCACGCTGATCAGGTTGTCTTCGGGCGTCAGCACCGTGGTGCTGCGCCAGTTGATCTCGCGCACGAAACCGGCCACCGGTTCGCGTTTGCCGCGGATGTGGAAGAGCACGAAGTCGTCGAGCCGGAACGGGTGCTCCATGTTCAGCGCGATGCCGCTGAAGAAGTCGGCCAGCACATTGCGCAGCGCCAGCCCGGCGACGATGCCAATGGCCCCGGTGGTGGCCAGCACCGGCCCGACCGAAAGTTCCCAGACATGGCTCAGCACCGCGGCCACCGCCAGCACGCTGACCACCACCGCCACCACCTGGCGCAGCAGGCGCGGCAGGCGCACACCCGCGTAACGCGGCAGCAGGCGGTCCCACAGCAGCACGTCGGCCACCCGCAGCACCAGCCACAAGACCGCCAGCGACGTCAGCGTGGCGACCAGCGACTCGACGGCCTGCGGTGACATCAGCTCGAGTCGCTCGACGTGTGAACTGCGCGCCGCCCTCTGCAGCAGCAGGCAGGCCAGCACCAGCAAAGTCGGCGCGATCAGGTGGGCCAGCGGCAACACGGCACTTGAGCCCCCGCGCGGGTGGGGCGATGCGGGCGTTCCGAACCGGGCGACGTTCATCGTGTGCAGGCCTTCCAGAAGGTGACACGCGATTCTGGATGCCCGCGACCGCCAGCATCAGCTGGGGTCTCACAAACGACACATCACCGGGTTTGTCGACGGACTGCCGTGCCGTGCGTCTGTCATCCGCCGCGGGCACGGGCGGCGCGGGCACGCTGCTCGGGTGGCGGCAGGCTGCCCACCAGGGCTTCGGCTCCGTCACCCTGCCAGAGTGCCAGGTTGCCTTCAAAGACGGCGGCCAGACGAGGGTAGCGGCTGGTGTCGACGATGCCACGGCCCAGCGTGTAAAAGCGCTGCGCCTGCTGCACCCAGATGGCACGCCCGCTGGCGATGGCGAGCGCGGCGTTGCCCATCGTCAGCAGCAGCTTCGGCCAGCGCACGGCGCTGCGCACGTCGGCTTCGTCCAGCAGAGCGAAGGCGTGCTGGCCGTGTTCGATGCTGTCCATGAGTTCGCGGTCACGCACGCTGCCGAAGCGGCCCGCGCGCAGCTCGGCCTGCAAGGCCAGGGCGCGCGCTCTGGGCTGAGACGGGCCGAAGCTTGCCCCCAGGTACTCCGCGCTGCGCGCCACGGCCAAGCCGCGGTCGATGAACGCGTCGCGCTCGGCAACGGGCACCGCGCTGGCCGCATGCGCCATCAGTTCCGCGAGCAACAGGAAGGCATCTCTGAGCACCTGGGGCGGCGCGTCCGCTTGAGCCTGCAACGCCAACAGCGCCTGGGCCAGCCCACGTTCGGCGTCCTGGATGGTGTCGAGCCGGTCCTGCAACAACAGCGCGGCGGCGCGCGCCATCTGCGCCAGGGCCATCCTCACCGGCTGCCCCTGGGCGGCACCGGCCCTGCTGGCGGCTTCGCATTCGAGCGCAGCTGCCTGCAACAAGGGCAGCGGCGGAACGTCTTCGGGCGACAGGCCCAGCGCGACACGATGCAGCAGGAGCTCGGCCAGTGCCTGCGGGCCGGCAGGCAGCGCGGCGGCCAGTTGTTCGTCAAACGAAACAGGCGCAGTCACACCGGGCTGCCCGTGTCGCCGGCCTGCAGCTTGGCCAGCGCTTCGATGAGAGCCGAAGTCTGCGGGTCGTCGGGCCGAAGTTTCTGCGCTTCGAGCAGGTCGGCGCGGGCCTCGTCAGGGCGCCCCAGCAGCAAGAGCCCGGTGGCGCGCAGCCGCAGTTCCTCGGCACGTCGGGTCTCGAGGCCGCCAATGCGGCCCAGGTCGTCCTGCTTTCCGTGGAAGTCGCGCGGGTCGCGGGCGTGGTACTCGGCCATGCGGCGGTCGATCCATGCCCGGTTGCGCCGCAGCGCTTCGGTGGCATCGTCGACCATGCCCTGCGCGTCTCGGCGCGCCTGGTGCACCTTGGCGCGCAAGCAGTGCGCTGCATCGTGGAACGGGTCGCGGGCGATCGCGGCATCCAGCCAGGCCTTGGCGGTATCGAAGCGCTGGCCCCAGGCAGCGGCGTTGCCCATGCGAATCAGCGCCTCGACGTCGACCGCTTCGTGCAGTTTTGTGCGGCCGTGACGAAGCTCCAGTGCCTCGGCTTCGCGCAGGAACGGTGCCGGTGCCTGCACGGCGGCGCCCGCGCACTGGGCATCCGCCGCGACGTTGTGCGCAACGAACGAATCCGCGGCGGCCTGCAGCGCCAGCGCGTCGTCACCGCTCTTGGCGGCTTGTCGTTCGGCGCGCAGCAGCCAGGGCGCGGCAAAGGATGCCAGCACGTCGTGAGCGGGCGCCATCAGCGCGCGGCCGAAGGCCAGTTGCGAGGCCGCCGAGCCGTAGTGCCCGGGCCGATGCGCGAACAGGCGGTCCAGCAGAAGCGGCGTGTCGTAGGTGACCAGCCCCACTGCCACGCGCAGGTACTCGTCGCGAGTGATCTCCACTTCAAGCCGGCCCGGCGCCTGCTGCTCGAAGACACCGCCCATGAAGGGTAGCATCTGCGCATCGATATCGGCCTCGTTGAGACCTGGGCGAAGGAAGACCCGCTCGGGCCACTCGTCGATGATGCGCATCGGCCCCGATGGCGTGCAGACACGCAGCATCGTCGTGAAGTGCGTGGTGACACGGTCCGAGAGCAGCAGCAGGTCGCCGGGCGCAGCCAGCCACCACAGGTCTTCACGCGGCACACGGATGACTTCCGGCGCCGTCAGGTCGAGCGCTTCGTCACAGAACGCGATGTGCAGGCCCTGTGGCGGCACGACGGTGCCGTCGCCTTGCTGCGCATCCAGCGCGTCCTGCATCTTCTCGCGCATGCTCGACAGCGTGCGTCTGGGCAGTTCACGTGGGTTTTCGTCATCGCCGGCATAGCCAAACTGGTTCTGCCGCTCGAGCGATGTGCGCCAGTACGAGCCGGCCACGGACTCGGTGCGCAGTTCCCGCTTGTCGCGCCCGGCGCCGCGAAAGGGGAAGTCGAGTGGCGGAAGCACGTCAGTACCGCCCGGCCGTTCCGAAGGTGCTGACCGCCCCCTCGGGGGGGTGAGCCTGCACCGAGCCAGCGCCTGCGCGCTGGCGAGAGGCCGGCGAACGCCAGTTGGCTTGCAAGCCAACTGGCAGCGAACGCAGTGAGCGTGGGGGCTTCACTTCAAGGCTTTGCGTACAGCAGCACTGGCTCGCTGTGATGGGTGCGGTCCTCGCCGGCGACGCTGTAGTGGAAGGCGAAGCGCAGCTTCACGAAGCCGGCGTCGCGCAGGGTGATGCTGCCTTGCAGCTCTTCGATGTCGTCGCGTGCGTCGCTGAAATGCAGCACGCGCGGGGGATCGGTGTCGAGCAGGTTCTCCGAACGCGCGGTGGCCACACCAGCCGCCCCGTCGAGCATCCAGCGCGCGCTTTTCACGCAGCCGGCCTGCAGCGTCAGGGAAAAGACGCGGGGCTGGCGCACGCCGGCCCCGAAGAGCGCGTCGCCCTGCACGCGGTAGTCGAGCGCGGCTTGTTCGCCGGGGCGGTATTCGACGATTTCCGGCACGATGGCGTGCAGGTGGATCGGCCGCCCGCCCAGGCCGTTGTGCGCCAGCGTGAACGACAGGCGCACACCACCGGTGTACACGGGCCGTTCGAAGCCGGCGACGTCGAGCACCGGGTGCGCATCGAGCGGGCGCAAGCGCCAGCCGCTGGCCAGCGAGCTGATCGTCAGGTCGGACCCCGCTTCGGGAGCGGACTTCGGCGCGACGTCCAGGTTCACCAGCGACTGCAGCACCTGTGCACGCAACTCGGCCGGTGAGCTGAAGAACTTCACCACCTGCCGGGTCTGCAGACTTTGACGCAGCGCCCGCAGGCGCTCTGCGCCTTCGCCCGTCTCGACATCGGCCGCGGTGATCGGATGGTCGTCGGCCATCATGAACACCAGGCGCGGCATCTCGCGTTCGAGCGCCCGGCGGTACTCCATCTCGGTCACCGACAGCGAGGTGCCGGCCGGGACGTAGCCGTAGCGGTGGCCGAACACACCGACGTACACGTCACAGGCATCGACCAGCGCAACGGACACCGCCAGCGCATCGGCCGCGCTGGCGGGAAGATGCTCCATCATCCTGGGCATGAACGGCTCGCGGGTGCTCAGGCAGGCGTGCATGACTTGCTCGCGGTGCCGCGGAAGGTCGCGCACCGTGCTGCTGATCATGACCTGTCGTGCCATGGCCGAAGGATAGGCAGGTCGACGCACCGGCTGCATCCCTAAGGCAGTGGTGGGCCGGGACACCCGAACGCGGGCTCGTGCCGTCGACATGGGGGGCGCCTGCGTCCGGACAAGCTTCCGGCATCAGGCGGGATCGCCTGCGGCCAGCACGCGCCAGCGGTTCCCGCGCCGCGTCGGGCTGGGCTCGATCGTGATGCGTCACCACAGGCCCAGCAGCCCCTCAAGCGCCTTTGAGTACGCATACGCGTACATGCCCAGCGTGATGCCGGCCACCAGGAAAACCGTCTTCATCACGCTGAACCTTCGCTGATCCACCGAGGCAAGCTGGTCTCTGTGCAGCCGCTCCGTGGCTTGTCCACCTTCACTGCGAACTTCGATGAAGTCGGACCCCAGCCTTTCGAGCCGCCCCTCTAGACTTCGGCCGTCCTTGAGCCCGATGACGACGATGTCACCCTCCTTGACCAGAGGCAGGTGCTCGTCGCCTGAGGCGGCGCTCGGCGCAAGGCCACCCATGCCAACAGGCGTCAACGTGGTACACCCGACAAGCGACACGCAGCATGCGCTTGCGAGCAGTCGATCCAGGTTCCTCATCAAGGCGATCCCCTCATCCGGCTACGAAGATCTGTTCCACGCAATCGGGCGGAAGATCCGGACACCCATCGGCAAGCACCTCGCGCACAGACCGGACCGGGGCAGCCTCGGCTTGCATGACAACTTCCACTTCGTACTGCATGCAGTGCTCCTGGTGTCGTACTGGGGTGACCCGAACCAGAAGACCCGGTCCACGCCGGCCTGGCGGGCGGCACACGGTACATTTTCGCCACCTGGACCTTCTTCTCGCCGGTGCCGGATTGACGCGAACCTCAGGCCGGAAAGAGCACGGTGGCCCCGTCCCAAGAATGGAAGCTGCATGTTCCCTGAATCAAACAGCGAGCCTTTGACTGCGGTGCACGCCTGGGCCCGTGCATTCAATGCCGGGGATCTCGGGCGAGTGGTCGAACAGTACGCTCCGGATGCCGTGTTGTGGGGCACGTTTGCCCAAGAGATCATCACCACCCGCGAAGGCCTCGTCGAATACTTCGACCGTGCATTTCAAACCCAGCCACGCCCCACGGTCGAACTGCAGTCCGTCTCTGTCCAGGTGCTGGACGGCTTTGCTGTTGCCTCGGGCGCATATCTGCTGCGCTTCGCTGTGAATGACCACGTCCAGTCCATGCCAGCACGGTTCACCTTTGCTCTCTCGAACAAGGTGGATCACTGGACCATCGTCTCGCACCACTCATCTGCCATGCCTGTCAACAGGGCGCTCGGCGCATCCGGGCATTGAGTGGGGCTTGACCACCCGTTCAAGCCAAGCCCCGAAGGCGAGCCCCACGGGCCCGGCTTGCGGCACGCGGCACATCTTTGCGGTCCGGGCCGGCGGGCCACACCGCTGACGCCGGCTTGTCTCACACCTTGGCTCTCACGACCCGGTCCGCGGGCACTCCCGACTTCCGCTTCACTCACAGCCGCATGACCCCAACGACCCGCCGCGCAGTTCAAGCCGTGCTGTATGAAGTCGGGGCCATCGCGTTTGTGGGTCCAGTCCTGGGGTTGGCGTTTGGGAAGTCCGCCGGCTCGACCTTCCTGCTGGCCGTCGTTCTTTCCACCATCGCCCTGTGCTGGAACTATGTCTTCAACGCACTCTTCGAAAGGTGGGAGTCGAAGCAAACGGTCAAGGGAAGGAGTTTCGCTCGGCGTCTGGCCCATGGCACAGGGTTCGAAGGCGGACTCACACTCATCCTGGTGCCGGTCATGGCGTTGTGGCTTGAAACCACCTTCCTCGCGGCCTTCCTGGCAAACCTTGGCCTACTGGCCTTCTTCTTTGTGTACGCCATTGGCTACACGTGGGCGTTCGACAGAGTTTTCGGGTTGCCTCAGTCTGCGCTGGGCCCGCGGTGAGGTCTGACCCCTCGCCCTGGCTCAGCCCAGCGGGGTTTCACCCAGACCAGGCCGGCGGCACCTTGTACATTCTCGCCACCCTGCGCCTGGTGCGACACCGCCGTGGCCAGCTTGGCTCGAACCTCACCTGTGGTGGCAGCGCCGCCAACCCGACCGCCAGATATCACCACCTCCACCATCGTGGTCCTCAACCTTCGAGCCGCCGCCGTCTGTGTGTCTGCCTGCTGTTGGTCGGGCATCGCAGCCGCACAGCCACTTGCAGCCCCAAACGTCGTCGTCATCAGCCAGTACCTGGTCACTTCCGGGCAACCCACTGCGCAGGCACTCGGCATGCTTTCTCAGCAGGGCTTCAAGGCTGTCATCTATCTGGCGCCGAGCTCGGTCTCCGACGCCGTCAAGGACGAACCGGAACTCGTCACCCAGCAGGGACTGGCGTTCATCCACGTGCCCATCCCTTTCGGCGCTCCTACCGAGGCACACTTCGAGGCAGTCTCAGCCGCGTTGCAGCGGCTGCAAGACCAGAAGGTACTCGTTCATTGCCAGGTGAACATGCGCGCGTCCACGATGGTCTTCTTGCATCGTGTCATCAAGGAGAAGGTGAATCCGGCTGCGGCGTGGGAGTCGGTCACGCAAGTTTGGTCGCCGGAAGGCCCGTGGAAGCGACTGGCGCTGGCTCAGTTGTCCAAGCACGGCATCAAGTTCGACCCCTTCTGAGGCGACCCATGAAGATGCCCAAGCCGCACCTCTCTCAGAAGAACCCAAGACTGACGACGGGGCGCTGTGCCCTGCTCTTCGCTCCGTCGGGTGCCTGCGCATCAACCGGCGTGTCATTTGAGGGCGTCCTGCTGACGACACTCGCCATGGGCGCGATTTTCTGGATTGCGTTCGCCACGGTTGCGCCTTTGCGAAACGCCCTTCTGCGCATCCCCCGCGAGGCGAACCGCCTTGTGCTGTTCATTCTGGGAACAGCGGCGCTTGCCTTCGCGGCCGGCTCCGTCCTGTTCGGCAAGACCACCATCGGCGCTGGTGTCGCCGTTGAAGCGCTTGAGCCCCTGCGGTTCTGGCTGCTCATCAAGCTGCAGCTGGGTGCAGGCTGTGTGCTCGTGGTGCTGGGCTTCCTGGCCAGGGGCCGGTCCAAGTAGGAGAACGGGCAGCCATCGTGCGGCGGTGTACGGTGAGCGGCACATTCTCGACAGCCCGGGCTTGGCGCCTCACAATCGGTCCGTCATGGGCTCGAACATCAGGCGCCACAGTCACCCAGGATGTGGGGAGCCAGCATCGTGGGCTACGGTAGCTACACCGACAAGCACGAGAGCGGTCGCACCGGCGAGTCATGCCTGACTGGATTCGCGGTGCGGGGCAAGGAGCTGGTCGTCTACCTTGTGGCCGAGAGGCCGCAGCAGCAGGCGCTGCTGGCCAAGCTCGGGAAGCACAAGATGGGCAAGGCCTGTCTGTACTTCAAGCGCCTGGAAGACCTGGACGCACAGGTCCTGGAGTCCCTGGTCGAAGCGTCGGTGGCCGGAATTGTGCGCCGTCACGCGGTGACGGCCGGTGCCTGACCCGTGGCATCAGGAGGCCATGTGGAACACGTTGTTGGATCGGTCGGCCAGATTGCCATGACCGTGAGCAACGTCGAGACGGCAACCCGCTACTACTGCGACGTGCTGGGTCTGACGCTGCTCTTCACAGCAGGTCCGAACCTGGCATTTCTGACAGACGGCAGTTTGAGGATCATGCTGACCACTCCGCAAGGTTCAGGCGCTGCCGGAGTCAACTCGGTCGTTTACTTCAAGGTGGCGGACATTGAAGCCGTGCATGCAGCGATCGTCCGGCGGGGATCCAGATCAGAACGATCTCCCCAGCTGGCAGCCCGAATGCCGGACCACGATCTGTGGCTGGGCTTCGTCAGGGACCCGGACGGGAACCTGGTCGGTCTCATGGAGGAAAAGCCCAAAGGTGACAGTGCCGTCCCCGATGTTCCCGGAGACGGCGCGCGTGAGGCCTAGTAGCTGGCTCAAGCAGAGACCCGAGGGCAAGTCACCCAGCCCGGGCCGGCCGTTTGGCTGAACGATTCGCCGCACAGGACCACCGCCTTGGCGCACTTCAGCGTCTCAGACTTCGACCCCTCATCCACCGACGCCCTGGTGCGCATGTGGCGCGCAAGCTTCGAGCACGGCGTGGGGGTCATCGACCCGCACCCGATAGAAGATCAGATCGAGTTCTTCCTGTCCCAGGTCGTGCCCACCCACCGCGTGCGTGTGGCTGCGCAACAGGGCCAGCTGGTCGGCTTCATGGCAAGCAGCCGAGAAACCATCTCGCAGCTGTACGTTCACATCGAACACCTGGGGCAAGGCATCGGGTCCAGCTTCGTCCGCCTGGCACAAACCGAGTCCTCGGGCAGCCTGTGGCTCTTCACATTTGCCAGGAACCAGCGCGCCTGCCGCTTCTATGAGCATCACGGCTTTGTGGTCGCAGCGCGCGGTTTCGAGCCGTTCTGGCAACTGGAAGACGTCAACTACGTGTGGCAGGCGCAGCTTGCGGGCCGGGCGTGGCGTCACGCCGTCGGCACCGGCCTGGCTCGCACTTCAGTTCCCTGAACCGCCGTGGCCACCCCAGCACCCCAGTACCAAGACGCCGACCTGAAGCTGCGCTCCGCACGGCCCGAAGACGCGCTGTGCCTGTCGGTGCTGGCGATGCAGGTCTTTCTGGACACCTACGCCACGCAGGGTATTCGTCCGCAGCTCGCGAGAGAGGTCATGTCTTCCTGCTCGGAGTCCAGCTTCGTCAGAGCAATCTCGGAGGACGCTGGCCGGCTGGACGTGGCCGAGATCAGGGGCCACCTTGTTGGGTTCTCGCAGGTTTCGTTCAACGCGCGCCATGGGCTTGCACCACCAGGCAACCAGGCGGAGTTGCTGCGCCTGTACGTGCAAGAGCCATTCACCGGTGCAAAGCTCGGAACCAGACTGCTGGGGGTTGCCGAGCGTGTCGTGCAGGAGCGTGGCGCTTCTGTGCTGTGGCTCACCCCTTGGGCCTACAACGCCCGCGCACTGGCCTTCTACCGCCGACGCGGCTACACGGATTTCGGGCTGACGCACTTCACCTTCGAGGGTGAGTCTCACGAGAACCGGGTGTACGCCAAGCGCTTGCCGGACGCTGCCTGAACCCTGGGCGCCGTGCTGCACCACTTGCTCATGCGTCGCGTGGTGATCACGGGTGGCCCTGGCGCCGGCAAGACGACGCTGCTGATGGCGCTGGCGGCAAGAGGGTGCTCGACGATGGCCGAGTCCGCCCGCGAAATCATTGCGACACGTTTGGCGCAAGGCTTGCCCCGTCGGCCAGGCCCGGTCGAGTTCGCGCGCGAGATCCTGCGCAAAGACGAGGAGAAGTACCACCGCTCGCACCGAAGCCCAGGAACCGTCTTCCATGACCGAAGCGCCGTGGAAGCGCTTGCCATGGTTCACGAGGCCTCGCCGCTGTCTGAAGAAGAACTGAACGGCAGACTCGCAGGCTTTGCGTTCCACAGAACCGTGTTTGTCCTGCCGCCGTGGCAAGACATCTACGTTAACGACGCCGAGCGCGACCACAGCTTCGCCCACGCGGTCGATGTTCATGCGCGAATCGTGCGGTGGTACAGCCGGTGCGGCTACAGAATCAACGAGGTTCCGTGCCTTGAAGTCGAACGACGAGCCGATCATGTGCTCCAAGTTCTCGCTGAAGACACATCTCGGGAACCTTCTGCCAATTGATGGATTCACCGAAACGCATGAGCACAGTTGCCCTGCTTCAAGCCATTGCCACGTTCTTTCTGCTGGTCTGGCGTCCGACAAGGCTGTCTGCCCAAGGGGCTCGGTTCATCTTGTTCGGGGTGTCCGGGTTCTTCGCGGGCATCTTCCTCTTGGCCGGCCTGTTCACGCTCTGGTGGCCACCCAGGCAACCCTTTCTCGTGCTCTGGTCGGCCACAAGCCTTGTCCTCTTGTTCTGGATGGTGGTTCGCGGCGAAACGAACTGACCCGCAGCAGCCCCGTGGTCTGCCCAGCCTGCCCATGAGCCCTGAGAGCGACACAGGTGCCGCACGCTGCCCTTGCCTTCCTGCCGGTGATGGCGTTCAGTGAATCCCCCACTGCCGCTGCTCAATCCGTGCGCTCGAGCATGTTGAGCATGAAGGAGGCAGCGGGCCGCCCCGCTTGCGCTGCCTGAAGCAGCAGGGCCTTGGCGCGAGGAAGGTTGCGCCGCACCTGCGTGCCATACAGCCCGTCACCGTGCAGCAGCATGAATCCTGCGCATTCGGCGGCCTCGGCGTTCTGCTGCGCCGCCAAGCGCTCGAAGAGGACCAGTGAATGCTCGTACCTGCCTTGGTAGTAGGCCTGCTGCGCCGCGTGGAGGGTGGGCGCTACCCGTGTGGCTGCCGACAGCCGGCTGGCAGCAAGGACGACGGTCAGGACCAGGGCCAGGAACAGGGCCAGGCTCAAGGCAGCTCGCAGGGCCGGCCTCGAATGGCGGCTGGGCATGGCTGTTGGCGAAGGATGGATGAAAGAGGTGTGCATGGTCTGTTCAACGCCAATGGCTTGCGCCACCGGACAGGCCGGCGCTCACCGCAGCGCTCGCAGGCCTTGCTGCGCCTGCAGGGCCTGGGGGTGGTCGGCGCCCACCGTCGGCACCAGATGCGCCAGGGCTTGTGCATAAGCCTCTCGCGCCAGCCCGTCGTGCCCGGCGCCCTGCCGCAGGCGGCCCAGCGTCAACCATGCCTGCCCCGTCAAGCTGGAATGCAACAGCCCCTGCTGCATCTGCCGAGCAATCGCCAGCGCTGTCTCGGCATCGGGCACCGCGGCCTCGGCGCCCCGCAACTGCTCGACGGTGTCGGCGCGGTTCAGGTGGGCCACCAGCGGCACGACATTGCCCACGCCCGCGGCAGCGGTGTCTGCGATCAGCGTGTCGAGCAGGACCAGCGCCTCGGCGCCCTGCCCGCGCAGCTTGTGCAATTGGGCCTGTGCAAGCTGCAGTCCCACCGCAGGCGGCGCAAAAGGGCTCAGCGGTTCAGCCAGGGCATTGGCCAACGCCCGAGCCGCGATCAGCAAGGCATCGGCGGCGTCGGGCTGCCCCAGCTGCAGCAGACACAAGGCTTGGCCCACGAGAGCATGGATCTCCTGCGCCGGATGCCCCCCCGACTGCACCACGGCGGCCCGTGTCTGCACGAAGGCCTCGGCCGCGGCCTCGAAACGGCCCAGGACCCGCAGGGCGTTGGCCAGGTTGCCCTGCAGGTAGGGCGGCAACTGCCCGTCAGGCGAACGGCGGCGAGAGATCGCGGCCGCCTGCTCGAATCGGTCCAGCGCCATCAGCGGTCGGCCTGAGTTCAACAAGGCGATGCCCCAGTTGTTGAGCAGCGCCACCGCGGTGATCGCTTCGCCTCGACCCTGGGTTTGGTGCACCGCCAGCGCGGACTCGTATTCGATGTCGGCCAGGTCTGCACGGCCCCGCAGGGCGTGTGCATAGGCCAGCTCCGCGCGCACCATCGCCCGCGCCAGTGGCCGCTCGGTGTGCATCTGGTCGAGCCGCCGCAGAGACTCGGTGGCAAAAGCCAGCGCGGCTTCGGCCCGGTTGTCGTTGCGTGCAATCGCCGCCAGCAGCCGAAGGCAGTAACTGGCGACGTCGGGCTCCTGCCCGGCCTGCGCCACCACCGCCTCGAGCTGCTCGACCGCACCCGCCCTGCGCCCCAACTGCGACCAGGCATGTGACTGCTTGCAGCGCAACTGCCGCGACAGTGCGGGGTCCGTGGTCGAAGGCAGATCGGCAAGGGCCCGTGCCAGCACGGGCTCGGCGTCGCGGTAGTTGCCATAGGAGAGGTAGAGCGCCGCCAAATGATCGGCTGCCAAGGCACGCTCCACGGGGCTTGCGCCACGTTCGACAAAGTGGCGGCTGCGCTGCAGCAACTCGTCCCGGGTCAGGGACTCTTCGTTGCTGACCCCTTCGGTCAGCACCGCCTGCGAGAAGTCCAGCGCGGCTTGAGCTTGTCTCAGCTGCCGCAGTGCGTCGGCGCGGTGCCGGTTGGCCTCGTGCCACTGCACCGTGGCCACCGCCAGGCCAGCGCCCATCGACACCAGCACCGCGCTGCCTGCCGCCACCGCGCGCCAGTGGCGGCGAAGCAGCTTGTCCAGCCGGTAGCGGGTGCTCGGCGGGCGCGCCAGCACCGGTTCGCCGTCCAGGTGGCGCTGCACGTCGGCCGCCAGCGCCTCCACACTGGCGTAACGCCGCTCGGCAGGCTTGCGCAGCGCCTTGGCCACGATGGTGTCCAGGTCGCCGGCCAGCCGGCGCGCCAGGCGCTTGTCACCGCCGGTGTTGGCGCTGGGGCGCGGCACTTCGGAAAGGAGGATCGCCTCCTCCAGCGCCGCCAGGCTGTTGTGGGTCAGCGAATAGGGTCGCCGGTCGGTGAGCATCTCGTACAGCACCACGCCCAGCGAGTAGACGTCGGTGGCCACGGTCACCGGCCGGCCAGCGACCTGTTCGGGCGATGCGTAGTCGGGCGTGTTGGCCCGACCGGTGACGCGGGTCGGGTGGCCGACCGGGGTGGCATCGCCTTGCAACAAGGTGGCGATGCCGAAGTCCAGCAAACGCACCTCGCCTTGTGCGTTCACCAGGATGTTGGCGGGCTTGAGGTCACGATGCACGATCAGGCGCGCGTGGGCGTGTGTCACCGCATCGGCGATCTGCAGGAACAGGCGCAGCCGCGCCTCCACGCCAAGGGCATGGCGCCTGCAGAACACGTCCAGCGGCAGGCCCTCGACACGTTCCATCGCCAACCAGGGCCTGCCCTCGGGCGTGATGCCGGCTTCGTACAGGCGCGCAATGCGCGGGTGCTCCAGCGCTGCCAGCAGATCGCGCTCGCGGCCCATGCGGCGTGCCATGCCCGCGCCGAGGCCCGAAGAGGGCAGCTTCAGCGCCACCGCGCGCTGCAAGCCGCCAGTGCTGTCGTCGCTGACCCGGTCGGCCAGCCACACCGTGGCCATGCCGCCATGCCCCAGCACCTGCACCAGTCTGTAGGGGCCGACACGCGCTCCGGGCAGGTCGGCAGGCACGTCGGCATCCGAGCCCGGCAGTGACAGCGGCAGCGGCACCCGCAGGAAGTCATCGGTCTCGACCTCCACGCGTGCCAGCAGACTGCGCAAGGTGGCGTTCAGTGCCAGGTCTTCGGCGGGCAGTTCGGCCAGCCACGCCTCTCGCATCGGGAGCGGCAGCGCCAACGCGATGTCGAGCAGCGCGTTGATGCGGCTCAGCCGCTGCGTCGCCGCGACGTCGGGTCGTGTCATGGCATGGCGCCTTGCGCCCGCCTCGCAGGGCCGGACTGCCGTGGCTTCACGTTCGTGGCCAGGCCAGGTTCCCGGCGCGGGCTGCAGGCGCTTGCAGCGGGCCATCCCTCATTGCGTCCAGCACCGCCGGCAGGGCTGTCAGCGCCGCGTGCCGGCTGAGTTGCACGATGTGCGGCATGGCCGCGGTTTCCCACAGGCCGACTCGCCGGTCCAGCGGCACGTCGATAGCGATCAACTTCTGCCCCAACGCCCGCGCGGTGTCGAGTCGGGCCTGCATGAGGTTGTTGACCAAGGCGGTGCTCACCTGCCCCACCAGTCGCGACGGCCGGTCGATGTTGATCGGCATGCGGCCCTCGAAGCCAAGCGTGATGACGACATCTGCACCTTCGGCGGCCGAGGTCGGCAGCGGGTCGCTGACCACGCCGTCGATCAAGCGGCGGCCGCCGATCTGCACCGGCGGGAACAGGAACGGCACCGCCATGCTCGCGCGCAGGGCGTCGGCCAGCGACCCCTGCTCGAGCACCACACGCTGGCCCGTCGCGGCGTCGGTGGCCACCACCCGCAGCGCCGTGGGCAGGTCCTCGATGCGGCGCTGGCCGACGGCTTGGTGGATGCGTTCGGCAATCAGGCTGCTGTCTCGCAAGCCGAAGCCCGCATTGAAACCCGCGAGTCGCGGCATCAGCAACTCGGCGTAGGCGCGCCAGCGTCGCTGTTGCGTGAGCTCCTGCGACCACAGGCTCACCGCCAGGCGCAACGCCTCCTGCGGCTGCACCTGCATGGCCACCATCGCCCCGAACAGCGCGCCTGAGCTGCACCCCACGACCAGGCCGGGGCGCAGCCCGGCACCGTTCAGAACCTCGCTGATGCCGATGGCCGCAGCGCTGCGCACACCGCCACTGCCCAGCACAAGCGCGATGCGCGGCGGGCGCGTGGCCCGGGGGCCTGAAAACGATCCGGAGGAGAGGCTGGCCATCGTGTGCTCCTGGGCTTGTGCGGCGGGTCCGGTGACTGGGGCCATCGAGGTGGCCACTGCAGGTCCGACGAGAAGAGGTATTTGCATGTTTCTTGCGATGGAGGGCGCACGGCTGAGGCTGGCAGACCGCTCGCCGGCCGGCGCTGCAGACACCGTCCGGAAGGGTCCTGACGCGTACCACGCAGGTGTCACCGACAGGCGGACAAAACGAGCCGCCAACAGACCGGCCGGTCGGCAAACCGGCAGGCCCAGCGATGGCCGGCGCTGTCCACTTCGGGGCCGGTCCTGCGTGGGACGGTGACAACGGTGCCGGCCCTCGTCGAACTGCCAGCCCACCCCACCCACCCGCACGGCAAGGAGACGCGATGAACACCCCCATGGAACGACTGCTGGCCATCGTCGAGCGAGAGCTCGGCGTCCAGATCGACACCCTCACCCCCGACAGCCGCCTGGCAGACCTGGCGGACTCGCTGGACTGGGTGAACCTGATCGGCGCCATCGAGGACGACTTCCGCCTGAAGATCGATTTCGAAGAGGGCCTGCGCCTGCAGACGCTGCAGGACCTGTTGACCCTGGTGTCGGAGCCCCAGCTTGTCAGCGCGTGAGGTCGTCGTCACCGGCATCGGCCTGTGCTCGACGCTGGGCGGCAGCCTGGAAACTTTTGCACAGGCGCTGTTCGGCCACGGCGCCAGCTTCGGTCTGCTGCCGACCCGCCACGCCGGACCCATCATCGCGGCGCGGGTGGCCGAAGATCCGGCGCACGGCGCCACGCGGTCCGAAAAGAACCTCGGTGACCGAAGCACGCTGATGGCGCTGACCGCATCCAGCCGGGCCCTGCGCGACGCGGCCTGGCAGGCCGGCGACCCGGCGTTGCAAGCTTGCGGTGTGTATGTCGGCTGCGGCTCGGGGCCGACTCACGCTCTGGATGAGGCCTACGCAGCGGCGCACGAAAACAGCCCGCTGCCCGGCCTGACTTTGCTGCGCTGCCTGCCCAGCGGCGCAGCAGGGGCCGTGGCCATCCGCCACGGCCTGCGCGGGCCCAACCACACCCACGCCAGCGCCTGCGCCTCATCGGCCATCGCCATCGGCGAAGCGGTTCGTGCCATCCGCCACGGCTACCTCGACCTGGCGCTGGTGGGCGGAACCGAGGGGCCCTTGGGTGACGCCACCGTCCGGGCCTGGGACCGCCTGCGCGTGCTGGCTGCCAACGACGGCGACCCGGGGCGCGCGTGCCGGCCCTTCGATCGCCACCGCCGCGGCCTGGTGCTGGCCGAGGGCGCCGCCTTCTTCGTGCTGGAAAGCGCCGCCGGCGCCGCTGCACGCGGGGCCCGAGTCCACGCACGACTGCTGGGCTGCGCGAGCTCGGGCGACGGCCACCACTGGACCGAGCCCAGCCTCGAAGGTCAGGTGCTGGCCATGCGGGCTGCATTGGCCGACGCCCGCCTGACGGCCGCCGACATCCACGGCATCAACGCCCATGGCACGGCAACCGTGGTGGGCGACAGCGTGGAGGCCGCGTCGATCGCGGCCGTGTTCGGCACCGGCACCGACGCTCCCTGGGTGTACTCGAGCAAGTCCCTGCACGGACACACGCTGGGGGCGTCGGGCGCCATCGAACTGGCGGCCTGCATTGTTTCACTGAAGCAGGGCCAACTGCCGGCCACCCGCAACCTCGACGAGCCGGACAAGAGCCTCCCGGTGCGACTGGTGTCGGGCGCGCCGCAGGCGATGCCGGCAGGCGCCCGGCTGCTCTCGAACTCGTTTGCCTTCGGGGGCAGCAATGCCTGCCTCATCGTGACAGGCGCAGGCTGATTCGAAGGCCCTTTGTCCAGCTTGGTGGCCCGTCAGCGTTGAACCCTGGGCACACACCCGCCGCAGACACCGGCGCCCGGCGCCATCCATTCCCTCACCAGTGAGTCAGTCCCATGATCGTTTCCGAACCCCGTCACCCGCCCAGCGCCTCCGACCCCTCACGCTACGCGCGCTGCATCGAAGCCTCGCAGCGTGTGCGCTGGGACATCGACAGCGACGTCATCCGTGGCCGCCGCTTCGACCTCAACAGCCGCTTCCTGCCTGAGAGCCTGGCCCGCCTCGGCGGCCTGGACTTCCTGAGCCCTGACCAGCAGCGCCTTCTGAACCAGGTTCAGGGCCGCACCTACGCCAACATGTTCGGCTGCGTCGAACGCTTCATCGGCGCGAAGATGCTGCAGATCTCCAGCCAGCACTGGTTCGGCGATCAGGTGGCCTTGCAGGCCCTGGTGCGCTTCACGGACGAAGAGTTGAAGCACCAGGAACTGTTCCGGCGCATCGAGGCCCTGGCGGCTGATGGCATGCCGACGGGCTATCGCTTCGAGCCCGACGCCAACGCGGTCGCCGCCGCGGTGATGGCCGCGCCCAGCTGGGCCGTTCTGGCGCTGACCTGCCACATCGAACTCTTCACCCAGGACCACTACCGCGCCAGCATCCAGCCCGACGCCGAACTGTCGGAGCTGTTCAAGGACGTTTTCCTCTTCCACTGGAAGGAGGAGTCGCAGCACGCGATCCTCGACGAACTGGAATGGCGTCGCGAAGACGCTCGCTTGACCCCGGCGGAACGCGACACGGCGGTTGACGGGCTGATCGGTCTGGTGGCTGCCGTCGACTCGCTGCTGGTGGTGCAGGCGCAGGCCGATGCGCGCTACTTCTGCAGCGTCGCGGGCACCATGCTCGAAACGCCCCAGGCCGTGCGCGTGGGTGAGAGCCTGCTGAGTGCCTATCGCTGGCAATACATCGGCTCCGGCGTGCAGGGCGCGCGGTTCCAGACGGTGCTGGGCTCGATGACCACCGAGGCGCAGCGCCAGCGCATCGGCAGGGCGCTGATGCCGCTGCTGGGCTGATGCCCACGCCGGGTGCAGGATTCGCTCAGGGCTGTGCTGCGTCGCCCAGCGCTGCCAGCGCCTTCAGCCCCGGTGGGTGCGCCCGGCGCAACAGGGGCCGTGCGGCAAGCAGCGACGCCTGCGCCTCTTGGGCCTTGCCCTGGCGACGCTGCGCAAGCGCCAGCCAGGCCAGCGTCTCGCCATGCCAGACACTGCCAGGGTTGACCTCGGCCCAGGCCCCGAGCACGGGCCTCAACACGGCCTCGGCTTCGGCTGCTCTGCCGTTGGCTAGGTGCACCCGGGCCTGCGCGATCCAGGCCGTGGCCGACAGCGGCGACGGCATCACCTGTGCCTGCGCGAACAGCGACAGCGCCTGGCGCACATGCGGTGCAGCGCGGCGCGTGTCGTTCAGATCGAGCCAGGCGGCCGCCGCTTCGGCGGCCAGCTGGGCCTGCGCCAGCTGGGTGGCGCGGGGCCGTTGCGGATCGGCCCAGGCGGCCTCGGCCCGGTCACGCGCCACTGCCGCCTGCCCGCGCAGGCGTGCCGACAGCGCCGTGGCTTCCTGCGCCTGCACGCGGGCGTCGGGCGGCAGCGCGGCGGCCTCGGCCAGCAGCGTGACCTCGAGCCGCCCGGCTTCGTCGTGGCGGCCGGCATAGGCCAGCGTGCGCAGCAGCGCCACCGCGGCAGGCACCGGTGGCGCGAAGGTCGACAGTTCCCTCTGCCCGGTGGTGTGGGCCACATGCAGCGCGCTCAGCATCGGCAGCGCGCGTGTGTCCAGGCGCGCTGCGGCCAGCGCCATGGCCATCGACCAGGTGAGCCACTCGTGGGTGCGCTCCAGCCCCGTGGTGGCACGGTAGCGCGAGTCGATGTCGAGGGCCTGCTGCAGCAGGCCGATGGCCTCGTGCAGGCGACCCGTGTCGGCCAGGGACACACCCAGCTGCAGCAAGGCACCGCGCACCCGCGGCGAATCGGCCGCGTCGAGCGCGCGGCTGTCGTGCAGCACCTGGCGCAGCACCGGCACGGCATCGGCCGGGCGGCCACTGCGCCGCAGGGCGTAGGCATGGATGCGCTCCACCGACGCCAGCGCCTCGTGTGGGCGCTGCAGCCCGAAGGCGGCGCGGCCACGCTCCAGTGCCACGGTGGCGTGTTGCAGCAGCTGCTCGGGCTCGTTGAAACGGCCGTGGGCGTTGGCGTACAGCCCAAGCGAGATCACGGTCTCGCGGTGCAGCGGCCCGAGGTGGCGCTCGGCCACCTCGGCTGCTTCGCGCAGCGAGGCGTAGGTTTCGTCGCGGCGGCCATGCTGCCAGTGGTGCATCGCCACGCTGCGAAGCGCGGCCGAGGCGTCGATGGCGGTAACGGGCAGGCCGGCCATCGCGTCGGGCACCAGCGCTCGTGCGATGCGCGCGGCCTCTTCGGGCTCGCGCGCATACACGGCCTCGGCCAGCAGCGCGCGGCCATGGATGGTGACCGGATGGCGTGGCCCCAGCGCCTGAGTGGCGCGCGCCACGGCGGCGCGCAGCGTGGTCTCGCCGCGCTCGGGCACGCCCAGCGTGGACAGGGCGTGGCCGACGATCACGCCCAACTCTGCGGCGGCGGCCGGGTCGCGCGAGAGTTCGCCGTCGATGCGCGCGCCGGCCAGCGCCAGCAGGTCGGTGGCCAGCACCGCGCCACCCACGCCCTGACGCGGCCCGGCCTGCTGCAGCGTGCTGGCCAGGAAGGCCTTCACCTGCTGCGCACGAAGCGTCTCGGCACGCGCCACACCGGCCTGCCACAGTGCCAGGCCCAGGCCGGCGACCACCGACACAGCCACCGCACCCGCCGCCGCCACACCCCAGGTGTGCCTGCCGATGAACTTGCGCAGCCGGTAGCGGCGGCTCGGGCCCTGCGCGAGCACCGGCTCGCCTGCGAGGTGCCGCTGCAGGTCGGCGGCCATGGCGTCCACGGTGGGGTAGCGGTCTTCGGGGCGCAACTGCAGCGCCTTGTCGAGGATCGCATCGAGGTCGCCGTGCAGCGCACGGGCCAGCGCCCGCGTCGGCGCGTGCCGGCTGGCCAGCGGCCGGTCGGTGGACAGGATCGCCTCTTCGAGCGCCGCCGGACTCTGGCGCGCCAGACGGTAGGGCGGCTGCAGCGCCAGCAGCTCGTAGAGCACGACACCGAGCGCGTACACGTCGGTGGCCACCGTCACCGCACCGTTGTTCAGCTGTTCGGGCGCGGCGTAGCCGGGTGTGGCGGCGCGACCGAGTTGCTGCGTGAGCTGCGCCGACGCGGGCACGTCGGGCTGCAACAGCGTGGCCACGCCGAAGTCGAGCAGCCGGGCCTCGCCTTCGGGCGTGACGAGGATGTTGCTCGGCTTCAGGTCCCGGTGCACGACGAGCCGCGCGTGGGCGTGCGCCACCGCCGCCATCACCTGCATGAACAGCGCCACACGCTCGTGCACCGCCAGGTTCCGCTGCGCGGCGTACTGGTCGATCGGCAGGCCCGACACCCACTCCATGGCCAGCCAGGGGCGCCCTTCTGCAGTGACGCCGGCGTCGTACAGGCGCGCGATGTGCACGTGCGCCAGCGAAGCCAGGATCGTGCGTTCGCGCGCCATGCGCTGTGCCAGGCCCCGCGCGCCGTCGTGCGGCAGCTTCAGCGCGATCTGCCGCTGCAGCAGCCCGTCGGTGCGCTCGGCCAGCCACACCGTGGCCATGCCGCCATGGCCCAGCTCGCGCAGCAAGCGGTAGGGGCCGATCAGCGCACCCGGCTCGTCGGCCTGCAGTCGCTGGCCGGCTGCGGCGGCCTGTGCAAGCAGGTCCACCGGCTGCTGCATGAAGTCGTCGGTCTCCGCGTCGGCACGTTCGAGCAGGCCGCGGAGTGAGGGCAGCAGGTGCTGCTGTCCGGGCGGCAGCGCGTCGAGCCAGGCCGCCCGCTGGCCCTGCGGCAATTCGAGAGCCTGCTCGAGCAGCGCGTTGAGCTGTTGCAGGTGGGCGGTGGTGCCGTTCACGTTCGAAGTGCTTGCCAGCCTTCCAGCATAGCCGCCAAGCCATCTCCACGCCGGCATGTCCGGCCCGGGCGGCCTTCTGCGTGGTACCGGGTAGCCAAACACTCGTTCAGCGGCCGGCGTCTGCCGCTGCCCGCTCCGGAGACCTGTCATGACCTCACCCGACCTCGACCTCGACCTCGACCTCGATGCGCTGCGCGCGCTGAACGCACGCTTCATCCACAACTTCGTCACCAACGACGTCGCCTCGCACGACGCCATCCTGCACCCGCGCTTCGTGTGCATCGGCAGCAACGGTGCGCGGCGAGAGCGCGCTCAGTACCTGCAGGACTGGGCCGGCGGCTTCAACGCCGAGACCCTGCTGCACTGGGACACCCGCGACGAACGCATCGACGTGTTCGGCGACGTGGCCCTGGTGCGCGCCACCAACAAGCACATCCACCGCATCGGCGGTACCGAGGTCACCGGCATGACCACCTACACCGACACCTACCTGCGCGAAGGCGGACGCTGGCTGTGCATCCAGGCGCAGCTCACCAAGGTCGGGCCGCAGCACCAGCCGACCGACGACACCGTGATCAGCACCTACATCCGCGGCCAGTTGCAGACACGCGACTGAGCCGTCCACCCGAGGAAAAAAGACAACATGTTCCCACGACCCATCTTCAAGCGGACCACCATCGGCATCGGCGTGCTGTCGGCCCTGAGCCTGGTGGCCACACAGGCGCCTGCCCAGACACCCGAACGCATCGAGGTGACGGGTTCTCGCATCAAGCGCATCTCGTCGGAGGGCCCTTCGCCGGTCGAGATCATCACGCGCGAAGAGATCGAACGAAAGGGCGTCGCGTCCACCAACGACCTGCTGCGCTCGCTGTCGTACATGTCCAGCCTCAACGACGAGCTGCTGTCCAACAGCCCCAACCTCAGTGGCGCGGCCACGGCCGGGTTCCGCGGTCTGCCCGGCAGCCAGACCGTCGTGCTGCTGAACGGCCGCCGGCTGGCGAACTACGGCTTCGACGGTGACTTCGTCAACCTCAACACGATTCCCATCGGCGCCATCCAGCGGGTCGAAGTGCTCAAGGACGGCGCCGCCGCCATCTACGGCGCCGACGCCATCGGTGGTGTCATCAACTTCATCACGCGCAAAAACTACCAGGGTGTGGAGATCAGTGGTGGCTACGGCATCTCGTCGCGCGGCGACAGCGCCGAGCGCAGCGCCAGCGCCACGGTCGGCTTCGGCGACAGGTTCAACCTGATGGCGAACCTGAACGTCATGAAGCGCGACCCGCTGAACAACCTGGACCGGGAGCGCACACGCACCGTCGACTTCCGGCGCTTCGGTGGCGGCACCCAGCTCTCCACTTTCGCGCCCACAGGCAACTTTATCGACCCGGACACGGGCCTGGAGTCGCCCTTCCTGGCCTGCCCGGACCCGGCGCTGGTGGTCTCGCCATCGCCGCTGACGCCGGGGGCCGCGGGCAGCGCAAGCTGCCTGTGGGACTTCGCGCCCTACCGCACCACGCTGTATGGCGCCGAGCGCGTCGGCGGCATCGTCACCGGCAACGCCCGCTTCAGCGACGCGCTGGCGGTGCATGCGGAACTGATGTTCGCGCGCAGCGAGTCGACCGTCAGTGCGGCGCCGACACCGGGCCTCTTCAGGCTGCCCGCCGGTTCGCCCGCCAACCCGCGTGCCACGGAGATCTCGGTGCGGGGCCGTCCCTTGCAGGCGGGCCCCCGGGTGACGGACAACACCTCCGACGCCAGCCGCGTGCTTTTCGGGGTGCAGGGAACGCTGGCGGGCCTGGACGTCGACGTGGCCCTGGGCCAGGCGAAGAACAAGACCATCAACAAGGACAAGGGCTTTTTCCTGCTCGACCGGATGGAAAGTGCGATCGCCGCCGGCACCTTCAACCCCTTCTCGGTGAACAACCCGCAGTCGGTGATCGACGGCATCTCGTCCAACGACCGCCGCGTGGGCGAGACCACGAACAGCTTCCTGGACCTGGGTGTGCGAGGCGAGTTGCTTTCTTTGCCGGGTGGGCGCGCCGGCTTCGCCACCGGCGTCTACCTGGGCAAGGAGAAAATCGCCGACATTCCCGGGCCGAACTCGCGCATCGGCAATGTGTTCGGCAGCATCCAGCAGTCCGAGGTGATTGCCGATCGGGGCCTGAGCGCGGTCTACGCGGAACTGAGCTTCCCGATCCTCAAGTCACTCGAAGCCCAGCTCGCGGCCCGCCACGACCGCTACGACAGCGGCACCCGATCGACGACGCCGAAGCTGGCGCTGCGTTTTCAGCCCATGCCCGAGCTGCTGCTGCGCTCCTCGTACTCCGAGGGCTTCAAGATGCCTTCCCTGCGGGATCTGTTCGGCGGCACCGACCAGAGTGCCGATTCGGTGCAGGACTTTCCCGGCTGCAGGGCCGCCGGCGTGCCCCCTGCCGACTGCACGGGGGTGCAGTTCGACCGTTTCTCCGGCGGCAACGCGGTGTTGAAGCCGGAGCGGGCCAAGAGCCTGACGCTCGGCTTCCAGATCGAGCCCGGGCCGGCGTTCCGCGTCGCCGTGGACTACTTCATCATCAACAAGACCGACGAGACCGGCCTGGTGGCGTCGCAGTTCGTCGTCGACAACGTGCCCTTTGTTCCGGGGGCCACCACGACGCTCGGAGGGAACCCGGCGTTTTCGGTCACGCGCAATGCCGGCGGCACCATCACCGCGGTGAACACCGCGCTGGACAACCTGGGTGAACGCAAGATCGCCGGCTGGGACCTGCAGTCGTCGCTGCGCCTGGGCAGCCCGCTCGGCCGGGTGGTGCTCGAGGGCTCGGCCACCTACTACGAGCGCTACCAGTTCGCCGACCAGCCCGGCACGCCGCTCTTGAACCGCCTGGGGCTGCTGAACCTGCCCCGTTGGCGGACACAGGCCAGCGTGAACCTGCAGACCACGCGGGCCGACTTCACCCTCACGGGCAACAGCCGCGCGCGGTTCTTCGACAAGCGGCAGTCAACGGCCGCCACACCCGTCTCGCCCACGACGACGACGGTGGGCAGCTTCGACACCTTCGACGCGTCGGTGTCGCTGAAGTCGGTGCAGCACCTGCGGCTGACCCTGGGTGTGCGCAACCTGATGGACCGGGAACCGCCGTTTTCGAACAACGACCTGCGCACACTCGGTTTTGCACAGACGGACGACATCCGCGGCCGCTACTTCTATGTCAACGCCAGCTACGCCTTCTAGGCCACTCATGCGAACACGACCTCACCTCAAGCGGCAACTGCGCCGAGTGGCCACCGCGCACGGTCTTGCCGTCAGCCTGCTGCTGTCGGGCTGCGGAGGCGATCCGGTGGACGACGACGATCGGGCCTGCGTCGCGCTGGCCGACGAAGTGAGCTGGTTCCGCGGCTCGGCTTCCAACGACTGGAACGACGTGCACGTCGACGCGCAGCAGCGCATCTGGCTGGCTGGCTTTGCCGACGGCACGATCGGCGACACGAACCTGGAGCCGTCCGGCAACAGCCGCGCCGTGGTGCGCCAGCTCGCGCGAGACGGCCGTGTGCTGTGGGACAGCGGCAGCACCTTCGACACGCCCGGCACCGACGTGGCCGAAGCGCTGGCGGTCGCCGCCGACGGCCGTGTCGTGGTGGCCGGCCGCACCACCGGCGTGCTGGCCGGCGCAGGCAACGTGGGCCAGTTCGACACCTTCGTGGCACAAGGTGATCCCTCCTTGCCGTCGCCGGGCTGGAGCCTGCTGCAGACCGGCAACCCCGCACCGCAGCGGCCGCGTCGTGTGTCACTGGCAGGCAACGGCGAGATCGCCATCGCCGGCCACGACGATGAATACGTGCCCACCAACTACGTGGAGACCTGGCCCGACCCCTTCGTGCTGCGCCTGCGTGGAACGGCCGACGGCGGCGCGCCGGCACCGCTGCAACTGCGCTGGCAACATCGTTTCGGCAGCGTGGCTTCCGACATGGCCCGGGCGGTGGCGCCGGCGGCCGATGGCACGACCTACTTTGCGTACAAGGTCGACACCGGTGCCGAGCGCGGCATCTACGTGCGCAAGCTGGACACAGCGGGCCAGGCCATGTGGACCCAGCGCTACTCGACCCTGGGGCTGGACGGCATCGTCGCGCTGCACCTTCAGCCCGACGGCAGCCTGTGGATCGCCGGCACCGTTCACGGCAGCACGTTCGACGGCCACCCGTCGATCGGCACCGGCGATGTCTTCCTGGCCCGCGTGGCCGGCAACGACGGCCGCTTGCTGCAGAGCTGGCGCTACGGCTCGGGCAGCTCGGACATGCTCACCGACATGGCCATCGACACCAAGGGCAACTTCGTGCTGTTCGGCGAGACGGTCGGCAGCTGGGTGGCCGGGCAGCGCAACGCGGGGCAGGTCGACCTGTTCCTGCTGCGGGTCTCGCCCACAGGGGAGCGGCTCGCCACTCGGCAATGGGGCACCGCCGACGACGAAGCGGGCGGCCGCCTGGCGCTCGATGCGTGTGGCAACGCCGTGGCGGTGGGCAGTTCCACCATCGCGGCCGAACGACGGCGCGCCGGGGTGCTGTGGTTCTGGCGGCCCTGAGCTCGGCGCGGGGAACCGGTCCTGGCATGCCGAGCCCATTCTTGGGCCGGCCAGTCCACGGCGACAAGGAGGATCCATGGAACATTCAGCAGTGGCATGTTCGGCCCCGGATGCGGCAGTGGTGACACCCGTCCCACGCAAACCGCGGCCGCAGCCGGAAGGCCTGGTCGCCAGCCTGTGCACTCTGCAGGACACATCGCCTAGCATGCCTGCGATGAACAAGTCCTTCACCGGTCCCGATGAGGAGCCCGCCGCTGCAGCTGGACAGGCATCGGCGCAGGAGATGTTCCCGGCGCTGTACCGCGAGCTGCGGCGGCTGGCGCGATCGCGACTGTCCTCGGGCGGCCGGCACACGCTGCTGGACACCTCGGCGCTCATCAACGAGGCCTATCTGCGCATGCAACGCCATGGCGGTGCGCGCTTCAACGACCGCGAACACTTCCTGGCCTATGCCGCCACGACCATGCGCAACGTGGTCATCGACTTCGTGCGCCGCCGCAGCGCCGACCGACGCGGCGGCGGCGCCGAACACGTGACCCTGGACACCCGTTCGGCTGCGCAGCTTGGCGGCCAGGACGAGGAGATCCTGGAAGTGCACGAGGCCCTCGAGTCGCTGGCCCAGATCGACCCGAAACTGGTTCAACTGGTGGAGATGCGCTACTTCGCCGGCTTGACCGACGCCGAGATTGCTGCGGCGCTGGGCGTGACCGACCGCACCGTCCGCCGCCACTGGGAACGTGCGCGCCTCTTGCTGGCCGAAATGCTCGGTCGATGAAGTTCAAGTGTCGCCTCAGGAAACATCAACTTGGACAAGGCTGCCTTGACGGCACAACGCACGCGCACCATGCAACTCGAACACCGAATTGACATCGCAGCCCCCGCGGCATGCATCTTCCGGATCTACCAGGACGTTCAGAACTGGCCCACCTGGGACCCGGACACAAAACGGGCCACGCTCGACGGCCCGTTTGAGGCAGGAAGCCGCGGGCGGCTGACGCCGACCCGGGGCAACGCCGTGCCCATGGTGCTGACACGAGTCGTTCGGGACAGCTGTTTCACCGTGGAGTCGAGGATTCCTTTCTTTTGCATGCTGTTCGAGCACGAGCTCGTCCCCGCGAAAGGCATGACCGAGGTCATTCACCGAGTCACCTTCTCAGGGCCGCTCACCTTCTTCCTGGGCAAGATGCTCGCGAAACAGGTGAACGCCGGCCTTCCGGTCACGCTGCGCAGACTGAAAGCCCTGGCGGAGTCAGAAACAGCGATCGGCGCCGGGCTCTAGCCCCTGGCGCGGAAGCTCGGCACCGGTGACAACACCATCGGCCTCATGCCGCAATTGGATCCAACACGCCTGCAGACAAGGCCGCGGGCTTGACCTTGCGCAAGGCGAAGCGGTGCAGTTCTTCGACCCAGGCCTGGAAGAGGCTGAACACGCGGGTGCAGCGCTCGACGGCATCGGCGCGCTCCGCTTCCTCCATCGTCATGGCGGCCAATTCGGCATGGTCGTTGTTCATCGCATGGCCGGACTCCAGCTGGAAGTGAAACTCGCCGAGATAGCGGAGTTCGATGCCTGTGGCCCGGGTGTATTGGCCGGCCAAGGGCGCGGTCAGCGCAAACAGCACGTTGCCGGTCTCTTCGATGGCTTCGATCACGGCCAGTCGAACCCGGGGTGTGGCGCCCCAGATCAGGTGAGCCAGCTGATGCGACAACAGGCGGTTGCGCGAGCACTCGTCACTGAAGATGAAGCGCAGCACCTCACTGGGCGTCGTGGCGACGTCGTGGCCCAACTTGACAAAGTCCTCGAGGTACCAGGGCCAGTGATGGTCGTCTTCATGGCTGTGAGCGTTGATCATCTGCTGATGTGGGTCCTCGGTCGGCTCGACACGCAGCACAAAGCGGTTCAGATCGCCGAAGCTCATGATGAAACTGGCCATGCAAGGGACAAAACTCAGTCGATCCCGGACGCTGATGCTGTCATCGCGCAGAAAGTCGAAAAACGGCAGTTGCGCGTAGTCGCGCTTGAGGCAGAAGATGTGTTGGAGAACGGGCTTCATGAGTGGGTAGGCAGTGATGCGGCGAGCCGCAGAAGGGCCGCGACGGGAAGAACTGGCGGCAGCGGGGGTGCCGCCAGTTCAGCGCAAGCCCCGGACGCTTGCTCCGTCGCAGGGATCGATCCACCGGGCACCCGTACGACGCAAGACCCCGCGAAAGTCGGACACCGTCGACGGTTCATCATCACGAACACGGTGTGCCGTCAGGCCCGTGTCTTCACCCAACTTGCACGTTTGCCATGTCAATCACCCCGCTTCCCGATCCCTGGCTGCAACGCTGGCTGCCTCTGGTCATTCAGCATGCACAGTCCCGAAAGGTCCTCGAGATCGGCTGTGGTTGCGGAGACGACACAGCGGTGTTGGTCGACGCTGGTCTGTCGGTCTGCGCGTTTGACTTGTGCGAGGGCTCGGTTGCCACGACCCGGCTCCGGGTACCGACGGCCACCGTCGAATGCAGGAACCTGCTTGAGCCGTTCCCTGTCGAAGAACACGGCGCCGGCGTTGTGGTCGCCAGCCTCACGCTGCACTACTTTCCATGGCACCAGACCATCGAGCTGATGGAGCGTGTGCGCAGAACCCTCATGCCGGGCGGCATCTTCCTGTGCAGGCTCAACTCCACCGACGATTGGAATTTTGGCGCAAGCGGACACCCGGTCATCGAAGAGAACTACTTCCTGGTTGACGGTCAGCCAAAACGATTCTTCGACGAGAGGAACTTGCAGGAACTTTTTGCAGCAGGTTGGCAAACCTTGTCCAGGGAGCACCGGGTTTCGCAGAAGTACAGCCGGAAGAAAGCGCTGTGGGAACTTGTCCTGCAGCGCAGCGAGGCCTGAAGCTTTCGGGCGCCGCGGCGGGCACGCCTTCCGCTTCCGGCGGGAAACCGCGTGGTACAGGCACGCCCGTGCTTCGGGTTCAACCAGGCCCGAGGGGCCTGACGCCCCATGCCACTGACCCGAATCACCGTGCCCGCCCATCTGGCGCTTCCTCGCGTGCGGGCCCTGGCCGATGCGGCGCACGACGCGCTGGTTCAGACCTGCAAGGTGCCGGTCCAGGACCGCTTCCAGGTCATCTTCAGGCTCACGGCGGAAGCGATGATCATCGACCCCTCGTTCCCGAACGTGTGCCGCACGTCCGAAGCCTCGATCGTCGAGATCACCTTCCTGGAAGGCCGCAGCGCCGGGCAAAAACGCAAGCTCTACCGACACCTGGTGGCCCTGGCGGCAGCCGCAGGCTTCACGCCGGACGACATCGTCATCGCGCTGACCGAAAACACGCCGATCGACTGGTCGCTGGGCCGCGGCCAGGCCTATGCCGACCTGGGCGACGGCGGTGAGACTTCGTAGCGCAGAGCCGTGACTCAAGCGGCAAGCGCGCCGTGGCGGGATAGCTCAGCCGAACGGCGGCCGCCAAATCGACGGGGTCCGCGCAGCCGACGTCAGGCCATCTGGAAAGGCAGCTGCCTCAGTGGCCGCCCCGTCAGCTGCGCCAGTGCGTTGGCAAAGGCGGGCGCCAGGGGTGGCAGCGCGGGTTCGCCCATGCCCTTGGGCGGGTCGGCGCTGGGCACCGTGTGCACGCTGATCTGCGGCATCTGCTTGATGCGCGGCAAGACGTAGTCACCGAAGTTTCGCTGCTCCACCACGCCGTCCTTCAGGGTGATGGCGTTGCCGGGCAGGCAGGTGGCCAGGGCCATCAGCGCCGAGCCTTCCACCTGGGCCTGCACCGTTTGCGGGTTGATGACCAGGTTGCAGTGCACGCCGGCCGTCACGCGGTGCAGCACCGGCTGGCCACCTTCCACCGACGCCTCCACCACGTAGGCCACCACACTCTCGAAGCTTTCGTGCACTGCCACGCCCCAGGCCAGGCCGGCGGCCAACTGCTTCTTGCCGTAGCCGCTGTGTTCCACCGCCAGCTGCAGCGCGCTGCGGTGGCGCGGGTGTTTGTCGCCGATGAGCGCCAGCCGGTAGGCCACCGGGTCTTGCTTCGTGGCACGCGCGATGTCGTCGATGAGGGTTTCCATCACGTAGGCCGTGTGCGTGCTGCCCACGCTGCGCCACCACAGCACCGGCACGTTCACCTTGGGGTGGTGCACGGTCAGGCGCATCGGCAGCGGATAGGGCTCGCGCATGCCTTCCACCGTCGTGCCGTCGACGCCGTTCTTGATCATGCCTTCGAAGGGCGTGCCGGCCACGATGGACTGGCCCACGATGACGTGATCCCAGGCCAGCACGCGGCCGCGCTCGTCGAAGCCGATGCGCGCGCGATGCAGGTGCATGGGGCGGTAGTAACCGCCCTGGATGTCGTCTTCACGGCTCCACACGGTTCGCACCGGCGCGTCCAGCCCAGCGGCTCGGGCGGCCTTCGTGATGTGACAGGCCTCGACCACGTAGTCGCTGGTGGGAATGGCGCGGCGGCCGAAGCCGCCGCCCGCCGCTTGCACATGCACCTTCACCTGCTCGGGCTTCAGACCCAGCACGCCGGCGGCTGCCATGCCATCGAGCCCCGGCATCTGGCTGCCCATCCACAGGTCGGCGCCGCTGGCGCTCAGCCGCACGGTGCAGTTCAGCGGCTCCATCGGTGCGTGCGCCAGGTAGGGGAAGACGAACTCGGCTTCGATGGTTCTGGGCGCCGTGCCCAACGGGGCCATGTCGGCGTCGAAGTGAAGCGCGCCAGGCTGGCCGGCCAGTTCGCGGTACTGCGCCAGTTGGCGGGTGCTGTCCACCTTCTCCAGCCCATCGGTGGCCCACTGCAGCTTCAGCGCCGCACGGCCCTGGTGTGCCGGCCAGTAGCCGGTGGCAACGACGGCCACGCCTTCCGCGCCACGGTCCAGCGGCACACGCAGCACGGCCTTGACACCGGGCACGGCGCGTGCGGCGGTGTCGTCCACGGCGGCCAGCATGGCGCCGAAAACCGGGGGTCGCGCCACCAGCGCCGTCAGCTGGCCGGGCAAGGCCATGTCGATGCCGAAGTGCTGTGTGCCGCTGCTCTTGGCGCGGCTGTCCAGCCGGCGCGTGGCCTTGCCGATGAGGCGGAAGTGCTTCGGGTCCTTCAGGTCCACCTTATCGGGAACGGGCAGCCGCATCGCGGCTTCGGCCAGTTCGCCGTAGCCCAGCTTGCGGCCGCCGGGCGCCAGAACAAAACCGGCCTGCGTTCGCAGCGTGGCCCGGTCCAGCTTCCACTGCGCGGCGGCGGCGCTGATCAGCATGGCACGCGCGCGCGCGCCGAGTTCGCGGTACTGCGTGAAACTGTGTTTGATGGCGGTGGACCCGCCGGTCAGGTGCATGCCCCAGGCGGGGTCCGCATAGGCCATGTCGTTGGTGCCCAGTCGGCTGCGCACACGCGTCCAGTCGGCGTCGAGTTCTTCGGCCAGGATCATCGGCAGCGCCGTGCTGATGCCCTGACCGAACTCGAGGCGGTTGACGGTGACGGTGACCTCGCCGTTCTTCGCGATCTGCACGAAGGCCAGCGGTTGCTCCATGGGCTTCAGGCCCGGCGCGGCCGCGGCCTGGGCGATGGCGGTGTCGGGTGAACCGGCCGCGAAGGCACCCAGTGCCAGGCCACCGGCGCCAGCCAGCTTCAGGAAATGGCGGCGCGGCAGGGCCGCCGCAGCGCCCGCTTGCGGCAGTCGCTGCTGCAGGGCATGGGGAAGTTCCAGATGGGGATGCATGAGCATGTCGGAGCTCCTTCAAGCCAGGGCGCGCGCGGCCGCGGCCACGGCAGCCCGAACACGGGCATAGGTGCCGCAGCGGCAGATGTTGCCTGCCATGGCGGTGTCGATCTCGGCGGCCGTGGGCTGCTTGCCGGGTTGCGATTTCTGCAGGCCTTTGAGGAAAGCGGTGGCACTCATGATCTGGCCGCTCTGGCAGTAGCCGCACTGCGCCACGTCGTGTTGCACCCAGGCCTCGCGCACGGCGTTGCCCACACGGTCCTGGCCGCCGGTGACGGCTTCGATGGTGGTGATGGACTGCCCGGCGGCGGCCGACACCGGCGTCACGCACGAGCGGATGGCCTGGCCGTTCAGGTGCACGGTGCAGGCCCCGCACAGGGCCGCACCGCAGCCGAACTTGGTGCCGGTCAGGCCCAGGTTGTCGCGCAGGGCCCAGAGAATGGGGGTGGCCGGGTCGGCGTCCAGGGCCTGGGCGCGGC
>LNFM01002256.1_pt1 | contig 40807 bp, 70 predicted proteins | sample 596031 | NCBI WGS metagenome assembly LNFM01 (sample SAMN04254537, study PRJNA301005) | activated carbon metagenome | isolation source: dual media filters at the Ann Arbor, Michigan drinking water treatment plant | place: USA: Ann Arbor | reverse complement strand
AGCGCGTCAAATTCCAGCTTGGCGAACGGCTCCAACGCCCCCTCCAACTCCGCTACCCTCGCGCGGAGGGCGGTGATGGTGGCGGCGGCTTCGTCAACGTCGGCGCGTGGCACCAACTGGCACGAGCCGCATTTGCAGTTGCCCATGTACCGGAGCGCGGTTCTCTCGCGCAGCCTCTCAACGATGTCCATGTCAGTCCTCCTGGGCGGGCGCGACAGTGAGAGGAACAAGCTGCATGTACCGGCTTACGGGGTGGTGGTAGCCGCTGGCAGCGCGGCCCATCCAGACGACGATGTCCGTCCCGTCGTACCGGGTCAGGTGGATGTGGTCGTGGGCCTTCCACTTCTTGCCCGCCCAGAGCTCGTCTTTGGCGAGCGGGTGCTTCTCTATGTCTCTCAGGTACGCATGGCTCCCGTCGCTGCCAAATGACGCGCGTGCGATTTCTGCGGCTTCATTCTGATCGGCAAGTGTCAGTTCATAGGTCATGTGTCAGTGCTCCTGGGGTGCTGATGGGGATGGGTACACCGGCAGCGGGCACCATCTCGGGATGCCTGCCCACTCGCTTTCCGGCAGCGGCTCATCAATCTCGGCGCACCGGTATTGCCCGCCGCTGTAATAGGAACGGCGCGGGCACTCCTTGCACGAACGGACAAGGCCCAAAATCCGCGCTGCCATCGGTCAGTCCTCCTGCTTGGGGGAGAGGGCGGCGCGGATGATGGGGTACAGCACGTCGCGCCCGGCATTGCTGATGTCAGCCTCAATGACCCCCGGCCCGTAGCTGCGCGTCAGCAAACCCCGCTGCACGAGGTTGTTGAAGGTTGCCGCCCGCCCACCGCTGATGGCGGTCGGACCCCGTTCGTCGTAAAATTCCAGCATCCGCCGCTGCGCCTCAGTCAGACCGGCCATCATCGCCTCCTGGGGTGGGGGAGAGGGACGCCAGCACTCGGTCCAGCAGCGCCACCCTCTCGGTGTAGTGGTTGCTTTCGAGCAGGCCGATCCACGCCACGATTTCGCGGCCGAGCGGCGTTGCCTTCGCATCCTCGCGAACCCTCAAGACGCGCTTCCGCACCCCCTCGCTCGCGTCAGTCATGGTAGGGCTCCGGGGTGGGGAGGGTCACGCCAATCGGGCGGATGGCGCGAAGGAACAGCGCCTCCTCACGGGCGGCAGCGCGGAAGGCAGTGGGGTCGGGACTGTCGTCGTCGCAGATCAATTCCTGCTCGTAGTCGGCCGCCCCATAGGGCGTGCCCTCGCAGAACCGTCCACCAGTCGCCCGCCTGACGGGGCAGCCGTGGCAATCATCCTCGTAGAACAGGCGACACAGCGGGCATGCTCCGGGGCCAAGCGACGTGCATTCGTCCCCGCTCTCCGCAATCCGGTCCCACTTCGCGATGGAAGCGTCGAGAGCGGCCAGCGTCTCCGGAGGCATGGTGCCCGCCCGCACCCCCGCGTTATCAACGCCCGCTCGTTCCGTGGTGTCAGTCATGGCGACCCTCCGCGCGGGAGAGGGCGGCGTCGATTGCCTCGCGCAGATCGGTGCCGGGGCGAATGACCGTGGCCGCCCATTTCAGCGCCGCCAGCAGATCAGGCGCGGCGGCAATCAGGCGGGCAATGAGCCTTTCCTTCTCATCGTCAGCGCCGTTTGTTGCCGCGACGAATTTTCCATCGGCGCCATAGACGCACCAGCTCCCGTGGGACTTTTCGGCCATCCATGGGCCGAAAGCGATGTTTGCTGCATTCCTGTCCGTTCCGGTCATGTTCGCTCCTGTTCCGGTGTTGCTGGCAAACCCCTCCCCAACAATTTCAGCGGGTTGTGGGGCTCATGCTTTACGGGGAGTAAAGCGACGGTATCATAAACCGCCGCAATATCAATGCTTAGTTTTCAGCTTCGGCCTTGTTTTTTGCACGCTCGTCCTGCGTCTCTCTGTTCGCAAGCTCCACATCAATGAGCGACGAGTACCGCTGGACCATGGAAATGCTCATGCCGAACAGCAGCGCGATCTTCTGATGGGTGATGCCATCGCGGCGCGCATCGCAGACGGCTAGGGCGCGAAGGCCATGGGGCTTAATCTCCTCCCCGTCCTCGCCTAGCCAATCGTCCAGCGCGTCCCGGAGGCTGTCTTCCGTATGGGGCTCGCCGCTGTCCCTAGAGAACCAGGGGGCATCCCAACTGCGAACGATTGCGGCATCTTCCGGGTGCAGGGCGAAAACGTGGTCCTTCATCCGCCGCTTTTTGATTTTGAAGTGGAGATTATTGCCTTTCAGGTTATCGGGCTTCATGCGGACCAGATCGGAAATCCGTTGGCCCGTCTTGCGGCCAAGGAACGCCAGCCTAGACACGGCGGTCGGCGCGCTCTTGCAAACGCTCTCCCACACCTCTTCCGGCCACGGCGTCGAGGAGCGGACAACCGTCTTGAGCGGGTCAACGGCAATGGCGTGATTAATCGTTATTTCGCCTCGCCCCATCACCCATTTCAGGAAGGCGCGAAGCACCTTGACCATCATGTTCGCAGCGGAGGGCGTAGAGGCCCCTATTTCGTCCCGGAGGGCAGAGATGCCCCGGACGGTCAGATCGGCCACCTGTAGGCTTCCCCATGCGTCTTCTATGCGGGTTAGATAGACCGTGTATGTCTCTCGCGACCCATCGGTAAGGCTGGCCCACTGCGGGCTTGCCTTGTACGCTGCAATCATCGTCTTGAACGTGCCGGCGGATGAAGCCGCGACAGCACCATTCAACTCGCCGGCCATGTCCCAAAATTCCGGGTGCGAAGGCTCATAGGGGATGCGGGTCAGCATGCCTCGTTCCGCCTTCGGTTTGTGCCTGTTCGGCTGGTGGTAATAGTAAACCCTGCGGCCCCGCGTGATGCGGAACACGCCCTTAGGCAAGGGCACGGCTGCGTACCTTCTTGGCGGCATTGCGGGCACCTGTTACGAATGGGTCTGCATCGGGCGCAGATGAGGATAGCCGGCCTTCTAGGGTCGGCCAGTGCCAGCGAATCACTTGGCCCTGCACGATTGTTGGGCCGGGGATAAAGCCGGACTTTACCCACGCATCGAACGTGTCGCGGCTGATCATCAGCAGGCTAGCCGCTACATCGGCGCTGACAAAGACTGGCGCGAGGTCCGGTCGGCGTGTCACCCCACCGTCTCCTTCAGTGCGGCGCGGCCTTTGGCGGATGCCCGCCACGCCATGGACTTTCCGGTGTCCACGTTCTTGCCGACCTCAATCATGCCCTTGGCGGCGAGGTTGTTGGCAACGCGGGCAGTCCACGCGCCACGCGGAAGATACCGCACGCCCCTCCCGTTCTCGTCCCGGCGCTCAATCCAGCCAAGCAAGCTAAGCTGCTGCGGCGTCAGCTTACCCATTGACGCTCTCCTTCAGTGCGAGGATGGACGCCCTGCCCATGGCCACGGTGTCCAGCGTGTCGAATGCGTCTATGTGCGCGTATGCGACGGCGTGGGCTATGTCCCCATCCTCTGCCGCCGCCTCTAGGAAGGCGGTGATGGCGTCCCTGATGGCCCGCTTACCAACTGGCGTTGGCGGGAGCATTGATGCTTCCATGGCTTTATCAAGCGGTGTCATTGTTGCCTCCGGTGGTGGGGGTGACATCATCGTCACGCTCATCCCATTCCTCTGAGGGCTCTTGCGCGGGCGTGTGGTGATGGTGCGTCGGACCCATCACGCTAGAATCTCTGACGGTCACATTCTCGATCTTGCCGCTTTGAATCATGGTAAGCGTTCTCAGCGCCTCTCGTTTAGTCTTGTTGTCCACGTTCGGGGCCTGGAGGATTTCCAAAATAGTTTGCGCTGTTATCTTTGCGGACGCGCTGCTGTGTCCAATCTGAATGCCAATGGTTTCGCTCATCACCTTTTCTCCACAGTCTGAATGATCTTGCGGGCTGCCACTTCATCGCCAGCCAAACAGTCGCGACAGAAACCCTCCGCCCGGAACCTTGATGGTGGCAAACACTTCACCCTTGTATTCGGCCCGCTGCATGGCCCAAAGGCGCTGCTTGGCCTCCTCTGGAGACGCGGCAATGACTTCGACGCCGTAGCTCGCGCCCTGGAACTGGTAGTCGAATAGAAATTTGCGCTCGCGCATTACACTCTCTCCACTGTTTGAATTATTTGGCGGGCTTTGACTTCATCGCCTGTTACAGCGTACAACCTCAGGCAAAGCCGCAGAGGATCGCTGATCCCCTTGGACTGCCACCACGCCAGCTCATCCCCGGCGCGGTGCTGCTCGTCGTGCATCTCGACGGAGAGCGGCAAAACCCAGCAATCCGACGCCTTGATGCCTACGCCCGTAATGGGCTTCCCGTACTCCGCCGATGCAAAGCGCAAATGCGCGGCCTGAGTGCGGCCCTCGACACCTGAAACGACGCACGGCAGGGACGCCACAAAACGCAGGTGCCCATCATCCCTGGCTCTCGCCTTGGCGGGCTTGCGGGCCTTCCTGTCGCCTTTTAAGAGGCTGCCGATGGGGGCGATGTTGGGGAGGGCGTGGGCCATCAAGACACCAGCCGCCAGCAGTAGAAGAACGAATTACCCTGGCCGCGACACTCGTTCCAAACGCCGATCTTGATCGTCACTCCGATGGCGACCAAGGCGATGATTGCGATGATTGCGATAGCCCCCAAAAGAGCGTCCAGCCTTTGGTTGGTCATCACCGCACCTCTGGCGCAAAGGGCACGGAATCGTCATCCCGCGCCGCAGGACGGTTGCCCTGACGGGGCTGCTCCTCACGCTCGCGCGGCGGCTCAAGCACCAGATCAATCTTGCCGTCCACGGGGATCGGAAGCGCGTCAAATGACAGGCGCGTCTTGCCGTCCTTGCCGACCCACGATGATCCGAGCCGGACGGTGAACTTCTTGCCCGTCGATCCTTCGCGCCACTGTACGATGTTAAGACGTTCGCTCATGCTGCGTTCTCCTCAGTGTGAAACTTGACGCCCTGTTGCGCGCCGAATGCGTAGATCAGTTCGATAAGCTCGCTGAACTCGGCCTTGCTCATGTCGCTCGTCCTCATGCCGAGCGGGACAAAGGTTCCAGGGTCTATGCCGGGCACCACGCGGGCCTTCCGCAGCGATGCGGTCAGGACGTCTTTCCAGTCCTCAGCCGATAGCTTCTGGCCGTACCAGACGACCTGAGATGCGATGTCGGTCAAAAGTGACCAGAGCAGCGCGTTTTGGTCGGTTGACCGGCGGGGGGCCTTGAATTCCACCCGCGTCCCCGGAGGCACGCGGTCAATCCAGTTGTGCGCCCTGTCGCGTACTGCGTTGCTGGCGAGGATGAGGGTGGCGCGGGTCATCTGTACCCCATCAGCTTCTCGACAAGCTTTTGCGCTGCCGATGGCCCTGTTCGTTTCTTCTCAATCTCGCGGTGGGCGGCGCGGATTTGCGCCTCGCGTACCTTCACCGACATTGACCACGACCGCTTGGCTGCTAGGTCTGGTGGCAGAAGATGAGCAACCCGTCCCGCAGGCTGAGATTCAATTGCCGCAAGCAGTTCTACGTGCGCCGCCTCGGGGTCGCTCAGAACATGCCGCCAAGCGTCGGTCCACGTATTCGAGGTCTGCCTTGCGTGCAAGCATCGCGTCGAACAGCGTCTTGAACAGCGGCGTGCCCTTCGTGATGCCATGCCCGTCCCGGTTCGGCTTTTCCTCGTCCCACCAGTCCCGCAAATCCTCGACGCTTGCGCCGGTGGTGATGGCACGCAGCGCCGCAATGACGTACACATGCGCGGGATTGCGTTTGTCGAACGTGATGGGGGCAGACGCGGGGGCGGCAGGGGATGAACCGCCTCCCGCGCCACGGCTGGCGGAATTGCCGGCCGGTTCCGAAGCCACGTTTTCGCGGCTCTTGTCGTAGAGGGCCAAGCCAAGGGGCCAGCCAAACGTCCGCAGTCCGCGCTTTAGAGCATCGGTAACTGCTTCTTTGATGGCGCTTTCGTGCGCTAGGCCAACGTCAATGTCGTAGCCGTGGCCCGATCCAACGTCCTCGCGGATGACATCGCCAACCACGACGCGGACGGTGGCGATATAGGTCACGCCATATCCGGGCTTCTTGTCGCGTCCAATCTCGCGCGGCTTCTCCGCCACCGCATGGCAGTCAACGACATGGTAGCTCCATGCGTCGTGGCCGAAGATGCGGTTGGCTTCTGCGATGGCAAACCAGCCTTCGATGTAATCGCCCTTTGGGCCGTACTGCTTGGCGGGCTTGACGGCATCCTTGGCAAGCGGCTTCTGCAATTCCTTGATGGCATCGGGTGTCATCACGTCATCCGGACGCTTAGCGCCGGCTCCCCGTTTGAGAGAAAACAGCCAGGGATCGTCACGCCATCGCGCAGCGCATCCTTGATCGCGGTTTTGTTCGGCTCGCGCTTGGTGCGCCAGTAGCTCTCCGGTATCGCTTCTTCGTTCGCGATAACGACGCGGGGAGGAGCGGGGCGCTTGGACAGCGTAGCGATGTCCAGTTCCACCTTGCTCTGGCCGATGGCGTCCATGACGCGATCAATCAGGGCGCGGTGATACTCAACCCGCCTGACATAGCGGGCCTTACGCTTCGCCATGTTCTCAATGTGGGCCTCAATCCCGCAGGCGTAGGCGTCGGCTTCAGACATATCCTCCACCAGCTTGCGGAGGATGGCCTTGGCGTCGGTCTCACCATCCAACGTGTCTAGGCGCAGAACCTCGTCGTCTTCCAACTCGGGGAAGTCGTGACGGATACGGGCACAGATGGCCTCTAGGCGGGTGAGTGCGAGGTCATGCCTCATTCCACACCCCCAATCGGGCGGATGGCGCGGAGGAACAGGGCTTCGGCGGCTGCGGCAGCGCGGAAGGCACCCACCGTTCCGTCGCGGAATTTCAGCGCGTTACGCGCGGCCCAAGCGTCTTCCCACGGCGAGTTTTTGCAGTCGCTCTCCCAAGTGGCGTCCTGCACCGGGCAGCCGCCGCAACCTCCCCCCCGAGCAAACATGTCGCACAGTGGGCAGGCGACCGATGATATGATGGTGTCCGCGTTACCAGACTGCGCCACGCGGTCCCACTTCTCAATCGACGCATCCAGCGCCGCCAGTGTCTCAGCGTTCATCGCCCTGCCTCCCTCGCATTCAGTGCCTGCACCGTCTCAGCCGACAGCCGTGCAATCTCGCGTATCTGCGCCTTCTGACCCCTGATAAGCTCGTAATCAGACGGACGGGCCACGGCTCGGTGAAGCTGCTCAAGCTCTAGCCGGATGCCGTAAAGCTGCATTTCCAGCACGATTGCCGGGCTGATGATGTGGGTCTCACCGTGGATGGCGTCAGACATCACAGGCCCTCCCCTTCGGTCCAGTTGACGGAGACGCAGGCGATGCGACCGTGACAAGACATGAGGTCGGCATCAGCGCGCGTGGAATAGGACATGTGCCCGTCCCTGTACACATTCACCCACACCGTTCCCGACTTGGGCTCGACCCATGGCCCGCCGATGTCATTGACGCTGCCGGACCTCGCCGCACCAGAGGCGACCCAAGCCCCAAGTTGGGTTTCAATGGTGCCAACCCAGTAGCCGTTGCTGTTGCGGCCCACGATTTCTACCTTGGCACCGTCCCTTGTCCGGTAGAGCCCCGGCCCCGTGATAAGTTCGGGTTCCATCACACGCTCTCCTCTTCGCGAATGTTCAGCCGGACTTGCTCGGCAATGTCTTCCTCGCACTCGCGCTCAATCGCGGCCTTCACGAGCGAGTAGATCGGGTCCGACCGGTCAAGCTCTCGCGTGCGGTAGGACGACGAAACGTCGTGGGGGCGAATGCGCTCGTCCGTTTCGAGGTAGATGGTGGCAATCCACCAGTCCTCGTGCTCGTCGTGGATGACCTCGCACGAGCCGTCGAGGAACTGGTCGCCGTAGCTGTGGGGGCGTCCGTCCTCGCCAATGAACTTGGGCAGGAGGCGGATTTCCTGAAAGGTGTGGGTGAGTGCGAACTGGCGGGCCATCTGGCGCTCTCCATCGTTTGCGGTGGGAGAGTTATAGGACATCGTGTCCTATGTCGTCAAGGACAAATCATCCTTAGTTCGGACAAAAAAATAGGCCGGTCACTGCCGGCTGTTTTTTGCGATTTCAAGGAGGAGGCGGACGATTGAGCCCCCGTCTTGTTCGGCTTGCCTAGCGTGCCCGAGAATCTCCCCAAGCTGCGCCCGGATGACCCGGAGGCTTTCAACGCACTGAGATAGCCCGATGACCGTCAGGAACGCGAAAAAACACAAGAGCCACTGAGCCCACTCACTCATCCCGTCATGCTCGGGTTGGGGTGAAGTTGGACTGGACCTTGGCCCTTGCCTGTCATCAGCCAACGTTCGGACACCCTGGTAATGATGCAGAATCGTTCGACGTGCTCGTGGGGGAGGGCGGAGCGCGTTTCGTACTGCTTGTACTTGCCCTGGTCCATCCCTAGCGCGGTCGCCACCTCAACTTGCGTCATGCGCGCGCTCTCGCGTGCGAGCTTCACGCGGGCGATCAATCCGTCTCGGTAGGAGCTGGCGGCGGGTTCCTTGGGCATGCGGCCAAGGGTGCAAAAAATGCCACTTGTCGTCATGGGGCAATTTGGGGCTTGCGCTTAAGGACCAAATGTCCTAAGCCTAGAGCATGCAGACGTTCCGCGACATCATTGACCTGTGGCCGACGCCAGACGTTCTCGCGACTGAGATTGGCGAGAACGTCTGGACTGTCCGCAAGTGGAAGCAGCGCGGTCGTATTCCGGCCAGCCGCTGGATCGCAGTCGCCAATGCAGCCCGCGCCAAGGGCAACCTCATCACCGCCGAGCAAATGGCGAAGATGGTTGCTCGGGAGGCCGTCTGATGCCTCAGACCCTCCCCTCATCGATCAAGTCCCGGATGGCTTCGAGGTATAGCGCGCCCTCTGTCATGGTTTCGCGCTGCCGTGGGGTGAGCTTCCGTACTGAGCAGATCGGCGTGATCTGCGCGGCCATCGCATGTTCCTGCAAAAGGGCGATGGCCTTCTCTAGGTTCTTCCGCCCTTTCGGGGTCTTGGCTGAAACGATCAACAAGGCGTGCAAGCCGGCTCTTACGGCCAATGGGTCGAACGTCTGCAGGGTAATCATGGCGCGTCTCTTCGGGCGCGTTGTGGGTCGGGGGACAACCCATGAGACCAACGCAGACGGATTCCGTCAAATAGGTGGAATCCCGGATAATCCGCAAAAATTGCATACGTTTCAAGGCGTTACCGCCGTACCTCCGCGAGGTCTGTGATGCGCATCCCCGTACCAGCATGGCTCGCATTCGCCGCCCTCGGCTACCTCCTGTTCGCGTGGGTGCTGTCATGAGCATCGCGGCCACTCTCACCTTCGCCCTTTGCCTCTGGCTGTTCTGGGGCGTCCCCGCCGCAACGCTTGCGCTGGCCCTGCCGCTGTTCGCTCTCGGCTGGATTTTCGGTGGCGTCGTTGTCCGCATGGCCGAACAGAAGTGGGGGATGTGATGCTCCGCCCCGAAGACTGCATCCCCGGAACGCTGGTCGAGTGCATCGATGCGCAGCCCGGCGAATGGCCGGAGGCTCCCCCTATTCGCGAGGGAAGGCTTTACGTTGTGGACGGCCTCAAAGAGGGGTTTGTACCTGACCGAAGCAAAAAGCTTGGTGTTGCGCTGGTAGGTTTCGCGCCGGATTGCTTCAGCCTGCACCGCTTCCGCCTCCTCCCCGACGAGCGCCTTTCCGTCTTCCGCCAGATGCTCGCTCCCGCTCCCAAGCAGACGGAGCGCGTCTGACAATGAACACCCCCGAACAATTCGAGCGGCTTGAAACGTCACCTTCGTTTGTCGCCTCCGCTCGTCTTGGGAACCTGCCCTCGCTGCGCCGGCAGCGGGTCATCGGTGGTGAAGGTCTCTCGCTGGGGCTGGAAACGATCAGCGAGACCACCGGCAATTTTTCTTTCCGCAACCAGCTTGGCCGTGTTCGCCAAAACCTCCCCAAGCAGGTCGCCTATCGCTCGCATACGGCCTCCGTGTCTGTCGCGTCCTGTCCCCACACTGACAGGAGCCAACGACATGAACAGCCACGATCAGCGTCCGTTTTTGCACCGTGAATTGGAGCAGGGCATGAGTTCCGTCCCTACACTAGCACTCGTCGCGCGGAGCCTAGTCGCCCGCGAGGCTGTCCGTAGCGGCTCCCCCCAAGCCGCAAAGCTGACTGTCGCCCGCCGCCTTCGTATCGGCAGCGGCTCACTCGCCAATCTCATTCGGGAGCGGATCAAGAGCGTGAGCGCAGAGGTGCGCGACCGCCTTGTGGCCGCAGCAATCGCGGACCTCGGAAATGAAATCACCAAGCTCGAACACGAGCGCCAGCTTCTTTTGCAGATGGGCACGAATCCGCTGGCTGACGACATGGGCGCTTTGGAAAGCGCGTTGGCGGCGGCTCGTCAGGCGATTGAGAGGATGAGATGAGGGCAGGTATTCACGCCGCATCAAACGGAACGATCCCCCCCCAGGTAACAGTCCTTGGGGCGGAGGCGTTCCTAACCCTCGCCGGGAGGCTGTGATGCACGGTCGCCGCTGGCACTCGCTCGCTCGCGACATGCTTGCCCATGGTGAGAAGGGAACGGTTGTGGCGTCGATCTTCGGCGTTACTCAAGCACGCATTTCCCAAATCAAGGTGCAACACGAGCGCCGTGTTGCGGCTGCCCCCGCATGGGTCCCCGAGCACATGAGGGAAGACTTCGCCCTCGTGGCGGAGGAGCGCGGCAAAGGCGTTGCCATCACTTGGGCGAACGAGATGATGCGGAGGTCTGCATGAAGGACCGCATCGTTCTCGGCATCGATCCGGGCGCTTCTGGTGCCTGTGCCTTCTATTGGCCTGAGGCCCCCGGCCTTGTGGTCATAGAGGACATGCCTGTCGTCAACGGGCAGGTAAGCGGCGCGGTGCTTGCCGACATGATCCGCCGCTATGAGCCCACCGAAGCCATGGTTGAGCTTGTCGGTTCCATGCCTAAGCAGGGCGTCTCTAGCACGTTCAAGTTCGGCTTCTCGACCGGCATCATTCACGGGACGCTGGCGGCTCTCAACGTGCCCTTCAGCCTTGTGACGCCAGCCAAGTGGAAGCGCCACATGGGCCTGTCTTCGGACAAGGAACAGGCGCGCGCCATGGCCGTGAGGACGTTCCCCGCCATCGCTCCCAGGTTCTACCGCGTGAAGGACCACAACCGCGCTGAGGCGTGCTTGCTGGCCTACTACGCCGCACACCTCTATCGCCAGCAGGAGGCAGCATGAGCCTGTCAGCCGCCGTCATCAGGGAGCTTGTCGCTGCTGGCCTCTCCGGTGAGGCGCTGGTGGCTGCCTGCGAGCGCATCGAGGGCGCTAACGGCCCCGTGAACAAACCGCGTTCGGCTGGGGCCATCCGACAGGAACGGTACATGAACAGGAAGCGCGGAAGCGTCAGCAATGACGTCACAAGCGTCACTGTGACGGACGATGACGTTGGTTTCCCCACACCCCTTCCTAACCTTTCTTTGGAGCTTCCAAAAACCCCCCTAAAGGGGGTCAAAAAGGTTTCACCCGTCACGGTGCCGATGCGGCGGAAGGCTCTGGTTCCGAGGGACTGGACGCCAAGCGACGAGAACCGGGCGGATGCGATCAAGGCCGGTCTGGCGGAACGGGACATTGCCGGCGAGGCTCAACGGTTCATCGACGGAAGCCACAGCCAGGGGCGGACCTACCGGGATTTCGATGCAGCGTGGCGCAACTGGTGCCGCCGAGCCGTCGATTGGAGGCCGGCGGCGAAATCAACTGATCCCCCAAAACGGGTGTGGGGGTCGGTATGAGCGCAGCCGACATTTTCGCGAAATACCAAATCCGGGCGAACCCCCACCGGGTGGGAAATCAGAAAACGAAATGCCCGAAATGCTCACACCTCAGGCGCAACAAATCCGAACCGTGCCTGTCGGTACAAGTCACCCCCGAAGGATGCCGGTGGCTTTGCCACCACTGCGGATGGAAAGGCGCTGAGAATGCTGGGGAACACTCATCTGGCGTGGCTCGACAAGCGGGGGATCGATCCCGAACTGGCGACCCGCTTCGGAATTTGCACAGCGCGGCGCGGCGAGAATGGGGCCGTCATCCCTGATAACGCCGGGGATATTCTGGTGTTCCCATTCATCGAGGGCGAGAAGGAAATCGGGGCGAAGTACCGGGGGCCGCAAAAGCGGTTCTGGCAGAAGCCGAACGCCCGCAAGACGTTCTGGAATGCCGATGTGCTGGACGATCCGGCCCTCATCAGCGGAACCCACGCTCTGGTCATCACGGAAGGCGAGATGGACGCCTTGAGCGTCATTCAGGCGGGATACCCCTTCGCCGTCTCCGTGCCTGACGGTGCGCCTCCTGAGGGGCCGGTGTCGGAGGTGACCGACATCGAGCATGACCAGAAATACAGCTTCATCCACAACAATTGGGAGCGACTGAAGCGCATCAAGCGCATCGTCATCGCGACCGACAATGACGGCCCCGGCAAGCGTCTGGCGGAGGAGCTTGTCAGGCGTCTCGACCGCCTCCGGTGTTCATGGGTGGAATACCCCAAGGAGTGCAAGGACCTCAACGACGTGCTGGTCAAGTGGGGTGGCTCGGAGGTTATCCGCGTCATCTCTCAGGCGAAGGAATACCCAGTCTCGGGTCTCTATCGCCTGTCGGACATTCCCAATCAGCCGCCGCCCAAGGGCGTCTCTACCGGCTGGTCAAAGCTGGACGAGAATATCAAGGTTTACACCCCCGCCCTGATGGTGGTTACGGGCTTCGCAGGCCAAGGGAAATCTACTTGGACGCAGCAGCTTGTCGCCAATCTGGCGGTTAGCCAGGGTTGGGTTACGGCCATCGCGTCCTTTGAGATGATGATCCGCCCCTATGTGGTGGACGCTCTTGGGGCCGCGCTTCTCGACAAGCCCAAATGGATTGACCGCCGCCTCAACTGGTCGCCGCAGGAAGAACGCCGGGCGGAACAGTGGGTCGAGGAACACTTCGTATTCATCGGCCCTGATGCCGAGAGCGACGACAGCGCGGACATTGGTTGGCTAATCGAGAGGGCGGAGGCGGCAGTCATCCGCCACGGTGCCCGCTGCATCGTCATCGATCCGTGGAACGAAGTTGACCACATGCGGAGACGTGATGAGAGCCAGACAGAGTATGTCGGGCGGGCCATCAGGCAGCTTAACCGCTTCGCCAAGTCGTACAATGTGCTTGTTATTATCGTGGCCCATCCGACAAAAAGTGCTAAGGAAAAGGGGCCGGATCAGCTATCATTGTACGACATTTCGGATAGCGCCCACTTCGCGAACAAGGCTGACATCGGCGTGATTATTGCACGGCAAGGCAACCTTGAGATGGACACGCTGACCTCAGTGCTTGTGAAGAAGATACGGTTCCAGCCTGACATGGGTAAGCCGGGCGATAAGGACTTGGACTTTGACCCGGTTAAGCGTCTTTTCATTCAGTGATCTGGCACAGAGGAGCGCAGCATGAGCGTACACGATGCAATGCCCGGCGATGTGTACCGGGATGACCTTGGGCGGCTGTGGCTTGTCCAGTCCTACTGCGCCGAGCCGACTGTGATGATGGAGCGGCTTGCTCCTGGCAGCGAGATGGTGCCTGCGGACAACAAGAGGCACGGCGGCATTTACGGCCTCATGTGGCAGGGCTTCGTCAAGCTCGCGCCCGCCAAGCCCACGGGAGACGCATCATGACCTTTAGCGCGTCATGCCCTTTGTGCAGGTACGGAGCGGGCGGGTGTAATGGAGCTTGCTTGTACGGGCTAAGCCCCATGACGCCATCCCCTGTTTATCCAGCGCAGCCGAGAGGTTGCATTTGCCCGCCGACATCGGAGCAAACGTGCAAGCGCTACGACTGCGGACGGCGGGATATGACCGTGACGTATGGGGTCACCAGCGTGAAGCCCACCCCTCCCACCCAAACCACAGGAGAGTGAGGATGTTCGCTGACCACCCGACATCTGGCGACTACGCGTGGAGTGAGGCTCAGGGCAACCGCAAGGAGATTGAGGCTCTGCGGCGCGAAGTCGAGGAACTGAAGCGCAGGTTGGATGAAGTCGCCGGCTTCATGAAGGGGATGAAGGGCATGTTTTACCACATGGGCCGCCCATGACCACCATAGCAATACGCCACCGGGAGCCCAACGGGCGGCCCCAGCGCAAAGCCCTCACAGCGGAGCAGCGCACCACCATGAGCGTTGCCATGAACCAGCCTCACCGCAAGGGAGCGACGTTCCCCGATCACGAGTGGAGGGGAGAGCTGTTCGGCCGCCTGATCCTCGACAACGCCTGGGGCTTCGATCTCAAGGGCAACATGATAGGCGGAGGCCCGAAGGCCCTGTACGAGGCCGGCAAGCGCTTCAAGCGGGAATACAAGGCGTGGCAGAAGGCAGTAGCGTCCAAGCCGCCCCTTGAGGGCCCTCCGCCCGCTGCGCCTGTGTTCTCTCGCCGCCAGCGCACTGAGGAGCAGATCGCAGAGGATCACGCCAAGGCTCGCGAGCAATATCACCGGACGATGCAGGTGTTCCGCTTCCTGCCGGATCGGTGCCACGCCGCTGCGGTGGAGTGCATCCTAGAGCATCAGGCGGAGGAGCACGGGCCGTCGTTTGGCGCTGTGGAATCGACCTATGACGCGCTCGTGGCGCTGGCGGAGTGGTATGGACGATGACCCGCAAAATCGAACACGCTCTTAGGGCTATGGCTGAAGTCCAACCTAACGTCACTGTCGCCTCGGAGGCGCTGATTGGGGTGCTGAACGCGATAGAGGATGAGCGATCTGCCAGCGCCAAGGTCAGCGAAGAGCTGGCGCGCCAAGTCAGCTTGGCTAGCGCTTGGGAACACATGTATCGAGCGACATCCGAGGCGAACGATAGGCTGGTGGGCAAGCTCATTAAGGTGATTGAGCTAAGCGAAAAAGATTGAAGGAGAAGGCTTGACAGGCGATTCGCGCGCGCGTACAGTGGACGTCAGATCAATAGTCTCGGACTTCGCGTCCGGGTAGGTATCAGTCGGTGGACCTTCGGGCGCCAATCAGCAGCGTGGTATAGGGCGGTCTAGGCAGTGATCCACGCAATCCTAGGTATGCCGAGCGTGAGCTTGGTTTGATCCGGTACATGACCCGCCGACTGAACTAATCCCCCTCACAGGGGCTCGCTCGCAAGCCGGTGGATATGGGACGGGAATGCTCGTCCGGCGACCACCGGAGCCAATCTAAGGAATGCGGTTTGAAGGTGACATTCCAGCGTTTCGATTTTGCAAGGGGCGAAATCAAGACCGTCACCCGTGACATCGACATCAAGGCCATGCTGGCGGCTAACCCGCTTATGCGGGTGCTGGTGGAGCAGGTTTCCCGCAAGGGAGCGAGGTCCGTTTAAGCCGTGCGCTTTTGCCCTCGGCGCTGCGGATAGCCAAGGGTCAGCGTTAGGCGGCCGCCTCGCATTTATAGGGTGTGAATCGTCTCGGTGTTTTGAGGCGATTTCGACGGCAGGAAGCCAGCGTTTATATGGGTTTGCCTAGAGTGAATCCACTTCGGTTCTCTCCCCGTCTTTTCAGGCGGGACACGCCCCTGGCTTCGGCTGGGGGCGTTTTCGATTCAAGGTTGGTGCGGGCTTCGGCTTCGCATCTTGGCGTGGTGCCCATCACATCGTCACCTGAAGACATAGGGCCGATGGGTAAACGGGAGCATGTGCCAACGGCCACGCGCTTCATTCAGAGGCAGGGAATGGCTGAGTTCATCCTAGCCCTCCTTGCTGGCTTGCTCGTGGCTGTTGTGGTGGTGAGGGCGTGTTGAGCTTCCTCGCTGGTCTCTCTCTAGGGGTCATCGCCTGCATCTTCGCAGCCATGGCGCTAGTATACTCGTTCTATCGGGAGTGGGCTGAGTGATGGAAAGCAACGACCCGCTCATCAAGGCGATGATGGCCGCCCAACAGCGTCAAGCCGATCCGCTTCAGGAGCTATCCGCACTGTCCAGCTTCGGCCCCACGGGGCAGCAGGCCCCATTCCAGTACGCACAGCCCAACCAGCAGGCTTGGCAGCAGATGCCCCGCGCCCCTATTGAGGATAGGCGGAACGAAGTGATGTTCCCTGCCCCTCAGGAGAGCTACGGGCCTCAGGGCTCCATCGGCATGGCAGTGCCCGGCATGTTGGATGAGACACCGCTTCCCCCGTCTGGCCGCTTCAACCGCCAGATGATCCGCGACCACGTAACGGACAACCAGCTCCGCTATATGGACCGCACCGGCCACGATGGCGGCAATGCCTACGTTGACACGCCTGAAATGGCGCGGCGTTGGGGTCGGTGAGCGATGGCCGCTCCTAAAGTAGGCTTGGATAGGTCTAAAACGGGCCGAAAGAAAGGCACGCCTAACGCCACCACCAAGACGCTCAAGGAAGCCATCCTTCTCGCCGCTGAGAAGGTCGGCAACGACGGGCAGGGCAAGGACGGTTTAACGGGCTATCTCGTGCATGTGGCCTCGACTGACGTTAAGGCGTTCTCTGCGCTGCTTGGCAAGGTGCTGCCGATGCAGATCAGCGGAGAGGGTGGAGGGGCTCTGGTGGTGCGGTGGGAAGACTAGTCACGCTGCCTTATAGGCCGCGCGATGTCTTCAAGCCCTATCACCACCGGACGCAGCGATGGGCTGTCCTTGTCGCTCACAGGCGCTGCGGCAAGACGGTCGCAACGATCAACGACCAGATACGCAAGGCCATACAGCTAAGCATCCCCCACGGGCGTTATGCCTACGTGGCCCCCTATCTGGCGCAGGCCAAGGAAGTGGCGTGGGAATATCTCAAGCGGTTCTCTCTCCCGATCACGGCAGACAAGAACGAGGCTGAGTTGTGGGTTGAGCTTCTAAATGGGGCTCGCATCCGCATTCATGGCGCCGACAACCCGGACAGGTTGAGGGGTGCCTATCTCGACGGCGTGGTTCTGGACGAATACGCCGATATGCGGCCTAGCGTGTGGGGTGAGGTCATCCGCCCCATGCTGGCAGACCGCAAGGGGTGGGCAACGTTCATTGGCACGCCGAAGGGGCGCAATGAGTTCTTCCGGCTGTTCGAGGTCTCAAGGGCTGATCCTACGTGGTTCTCTGGCCTCCTACGGGCCTCAGAGACGGGCATCCTCGACGCGGAGGAGTTGGAACTAGCACGGGCCGACATGACGCCTGAGCAGTTCGCGCAGGAGTTTGAATGCTCGTTTGATGCGGCAATCATCGGTGCCTATTACGGGCGAGAGATAGCTGAGGCCGAACGGGCAGGACGCATCACGGCTGTAGCCGTTGACCAGAGCCTTCCGGTTCACACGGCTTGGGACCTTGGCATTGGTGATAGCACGGCCATCTGGCTGTTCCAGATCGCCCATGACGGCCTTCGGGCGGTTGGGCATATCGAGGACAGCGGCAAGGCTCTACCGCACTATGTGAAGGCCCTAGACGCCTTAGGGCATAACTACGGCCACGACTTCGTGCCTCATGACGCGAAGGTCAGGGAACTAGGCACGGGCAGGACGAGGGTTGAGACGCTGATTAGCCTAGGCCGCAAGCCCAGGCTGGTGGCGGATCACAAGGTAGATGACGGTATCAACTCGCTGCGCGTCATGTTCCCCCGCATCTGGTGGGACAAGGACGGCTGTGCTGCTGGCATCGAGGCGTTGCGGCAGTACCGCGCTGACTTTGACGAGAAGCTAAAGACATTCAAGGACCGCCCCCGCCATGACTGGACCAGCCACACGGCTGATGCGGCCCGATACATGGCTATGGCCTTCCGAGAGCTAACCCGGCCTGAGAAGCCCAAGGACCCGCTGGCAGAACTGCTGCGGCCCAAGACGCTTGACGAGGTGATGGATGAATTTGACCGCCGAAACCGAGACGACTGAACACACAGCGGCTCGGTGGACGCAAACCATCACGCTCGCTGAGGACGCTTTAAAGGGCTTCCGTGATGCAGGACGTGAGGTCAGCAAGCGATACAAGGCCGAACAGGAGGCCAAGCGTGCGGCGCGTCGGTTCAACGTCCTCTATTCCAACACTGAGGTGTTGCAGGCTGCCCTTTACGGGCGTGACCCCAAGCCTGATGTTCGCCGCAACTTCAATGAGAAAAACCCAGTTGCTCGCGAAGTTGGCGAGGCCCTAGAGCGCGCGCTGATCTACACGCAAAATCAGGGTGGTGACGGCAAGGTCTATGAGGCTGGCGTGAAGGACTATCTCCTTCCCGGTCGCGCCATCGTTCGCGTTGAATACGAGCCGGAATTCACAGACCAGCCGATAGCCGACCCCATGACCGGCCAGCCCCTCATGGATGAGGAAGGCCAGCCGATAACGCAGAAGGTCATCACCGACCAGAAGTGCCGCCTCAAGTATGTGTTTTGGGAGGACTTCATTCACCCGGACTGCCGGACGTGGGAACAGGTGGGCTGGCTCGCCTTCCGCCACACGATGGACAAGGACGAGGTGACGAGCCTTCTTGATAACGCCCCCCCTGGCGCACAGTCCAACATGACGGTCGATAAGGTCCCGTTTGATTGGGCTCCTCAGATGGGGCAGGACGAGCGTCGCATCCCTGAGGAGATGAAAAAGGCTGAGGTGTGGGAGGTCTGGCACAAGGCAGACCGCAAGCGTATTTGGCACGTCAAGGGCGCTCCTGACGTTCTCCGCATTGACGATGATCCGTATGGGTTGGAAAACTTCTACCCCTGCGCCGAGCCGCTGATTTCGTATTCCACCAATGACAGCATCATCCCTGACCCTGAGTATTTCGCATACAAGGATCAGGCTGCCGACCTTGACGAGATTACGGGCCGCATTAGCCGGCTAACACGGGCCCTCAAGCGGCGCGGCGTTTACAATAAGGCCATGGTGGAGTTGAAGCGGCTCGCGACCGCTGGCGATAACGACTTCATCCCGGTTGAGAACTATAGCGAGCTAGCAGCCAAGGGTGGGCTACAGGCGCAGTTCCAGGCCGAAGACATCACCATGATTGCGGTGGTGCTCAAGGAGCTTTACGTCCAGCGCCAGCAGCTTATCGACGCCATTTATGAGATTACGGGCATCTCGGACATTCTCCGTGGTGCCTCCGATCCCAATGAGACGTTGGGCGCACAGCAGATCAAGAGCCAGTTTGGCTCGCTTCGCCTCAAGCGCCGCCAGCGTGCGGTACAGGTTTGGATCAAGAACACCCTCCGCATCAAGGCGGAGCTTATCGCAGAGCACTATGAGCCGAACGTACTCTCTCGGATGACGGGCATTCAGGTGACGCCTGAGATGGTCCAGATCATGCGGGAGGACCGGCTTCGGGGCTATGCCGTCAATATCGAGACTGACAGCACGATCTTTGAAGACGCGCAGGCAGAGCAGCAGAAGCGCGTCGAGATGCTGACCGCTGTGGCTGGTTACATGCAGCAGGCCATCCCGGCTGTGATGCAGGTCCCCCAGCTTGGGCCGCTTGTGTTCGACATGCTCGGCTTTGGCGTGCGGTCGTTCAAGGCTGGCCGTGAGTTGGAGGATAAGATTGAGGAATTCCGCCAGCAGATGACGGAAGGCCAGATCAACCCGCCCAATCAGAACGACGGGAAGCAGAAGGAAGCCGAAGGCAAGCTCGCGATTGAGAAGCAGAAGGCAGACGGCCAGCTTCAAATCGCACAGCAGAAGGCCCAAGGCGACCTCGCCATTAAGCAGCAGAAGGTCCAGGCAGACGCCGAGGCCAAGATGATGCAGCAGCAGGGCGACCCCAACGTGATGCAGGCGCTAGCGGTGCTGTCTCAGCAGGTGCAGGCGCTGGCAATGGCGATGGCAAACAGGTAGAATCATGGCGGAACAGCCCGAAATCTCTGAATTTATGGCCTCAGTGAAGCGAGCACTCCTGGGTATCAACGCTTGCGCCGGCATGGACATCGCCGCCGAGAACGCCCGCATCAGGGAAACCCTAGATGCTATTGCGGTGAAACGACAGGAAGCCACTGAATTAGAGGCCACGATCTACCGGCCACTTGCGCTGATGCTGCGGGCCTACGAAGCAAGGATGTTGGGGGAAGGGCCGCTTAGTGCGATCATCGACATCGGCAGCCTGTCGGATGACGACTTAGACGTTTGCATAGCCAATGCAAGGACGGAAAAGGACGGCCACGCTGTTAGGCTTGCCACCCACCTTCGCTCTTTAAGCCCTGAGGGGCGCGCGTGGGTGTACGCCGCTTTCCGAGACCTCGAATGAAAACCACATATGTGATGCGGGACGGCAAGCTCGTCCCCAAGCATGAAGCCCGCCCGTCAAACGGCGGGTTTTTTGTTGTCCCCGACATCAAGCCGTTCACGACACAGGACGGCGTAGAGATTTCCAGCCGCTCCGCTCTCCGGGCTTACGAACAGAAGACCGGGACTAGGCAAGTTGGGAATGACTGGACCGGCCCATCTCGGCCGAGCTGGTGGAAAGATTAAGCGGAACAGAGGTTCATTTAATGTCAGAAGTCGAAACGGCTGGCCTTCCGGAAACGGAACCCGCTCGCCACTCGCTTGACGATATCATTTCCAAGAATATCGAGGCCGCAGAGGCTCGGGAAACCGGGCAAGAGCGCGCCCCCGATGGGAAATTCGCAGCCAAGACCACAGAGGCCAGCCCTGCCGTTGAGCAGCCTGTTGAGCCTCCGATTGAGCCCCCGGCTCGCTGGTCTGACGCTGACAAAGCCGAATTCGCCACGTTAGACCGGAAGGCCCAAAAGGTTCTTTCGGATCGTTACAAGGCGATGGAGGCGGATTACACCCGCAAAGCCCAGGAAGTCGCTGAACAGCGCAAACAGGCTGCCCCCTATCTAGAGGCCCTTTCGCCGTACGAGGCTTATCTTAGCCAGGTTTCCCAGCAGATCGGCACACAGCCGCATCAGCTTGTTGGAAGCCTGATTGCTGCTGAGAGAACGCTTCGCACGGGAACGCCTCAGGACAAGGCGAGCGCCATTGCGCGGATCGCGATGGATTACGGGATTGACTTGCGGGCCTTCGCACAGGGTCAGGGCATCCAGCCCATTGATCCTGCCGTTCAACAGCTTTCCCAATCGAACAACGCCGTCGGCCAGAAGCTTGCCCAATTAGAGGCATTCGTTCAGCAGCAGCAGACCCGTGAGATTGAATCGACCATCGACGCATTCAAAAGCGCGAAAGACGAATCCGGCCAGCTAAAGCACCCGTATTTCGAGGACTTGAAAGAGTCCATCGCAATGCTGCTGCAAACGGGCAAGGCGGATGGTTTGGACCACGCTTATGAGATTGCTTCGGGTCCGATCAGAAAGGCCCTTGAGGGCATTCCTGCGGCGGCTCGCGCCCCCGTTCAAGACCCGGCTGCCGTACTGAAAGCCCAAAAGGCTGCCCCCGTGAAGTCGCCCGGAACCCTTCCCAAGGGAACCACGACGCCAAAGGGGCTGGATGCACTACTGGCGCAGTCTCTCGCTTCGGCTGGTTACGATTGAGGAATCTCCCTTCTTAAGGAGCAAGGCCGATGGCCTCCCCGAATTCCGCATTCACTGACATCGTTACCACGACCCTCCAGGGGTATTCCGGCGAGCTTGCCGATAATATCACCAACCACAATGCCCTGATGAAGCAGATCGACCGGAAGGGCAACAAGAAGCCCGCCACCGGACGTTCCATCGTGCAGGAGCTTGAGTACGCCGAGAACAGCACCGTTGGGTGGTATTCTGGCGCAGAGACCTTCGACGTGTCGCCGTCCGAGACCTTCACCGCCGCTGAGTTCGCTTACAAGCAGCTTGTTGGTTCGGTGACGATCACGGGCCTTGAGGAAATCCAGAACAGCGGCAAAGAGGCGGTCCACAACCTCCTCCGCTCCCGCATTCGGAACCTTGAGAAGTCGCTTAAGAACACCGTTGCCACGGCCCTCTATGCCACTGGCACCGGCAACAGCGGCAAGGAGATTGGTGGCCTTCAGCTTCTCGTGCCTGATGTCAACACCAACACCGTTGGCGGTATTTCCGGCTCCACCTATTCGTGGTGGCGGAATTATGTCTTCGACTTCTCGACCAACTCGGTCACGCCGTCGAAGGACACCATCCAGAACGCGATGAATACGGCTTGGATCAGCACCATCCGCGGTGCCGACAAGCCGGACATCATCGTCGCCTCGCAGAACTACTACCAGTTCTATCTGGAATCCCTCCAGCCGCAGCAGCGTTTTGCTGACGACAAGGGGGCCGGTGCTGGCTTTACCAACCTCGTTTACATGGGCAACTGCCCGGTTGTTTACGATGACCAGTGCCCGGCCTCGCACATGTACATGCTCAACACGGACTACATTTTCATGCGTCCGGCGAAGGGCAAGGAGTTCAAGCCGCTCGGTGAGCGCGCTTCGATCAACCAGGATGCCATGGTGATGCCCGTTACGTGGGCCGGCAACATGACCATCTCGAACCGCAGCCTTCAGGCTGTGATCTGCGCCTGAGGAGGACGCGACAATGGCTAATACCTCTTTCGCGACCACGGGCAAGCTCGGCGTCAAGCTGCTTGAGACCTCGACCACCCAGCTTTTTGCACTGGGTGAGACGGTGGACGGCAACGGCGGCACCGAGTGGGAGTATGTCCAGGCTGACGGTGCCATTTCGGCCAACTACGTCGTGTTCATCGATGAGGCGGGGCAGGCTGTCCAGCTTTCCACGTCGAACGATGCGCGCGGCGATAAGGTTGGTGTTGCTGGCGTTGCCTTCGCTGACAACGAGTACGGCTGGATTTGCCGCAAGGGTGCCATCAACGTGCAGGTTAGCGCTTCGTGCGCTGCCAACGCCCGCGTGAACACCACTGCGACCGCCGGCCAGCTTGATGACGACGGCACCACGGGCGCTTTCCAGATCGACGGTCTTGTCCTGACCACCGCTCGCGGTGGCTCGGCTGGCACCGCAGCTGGCATGCTGAACTACCCCGTCGTGGGTGCGGTTCTGCCCTAACGCAACCGGGGAGGGGGCAACCCCTCCCCATTTTCTTGAGGCCCCATGGCTATCAACCAGACTGCCGAGTTCACCAAAGTTGACGGTGTGACTTACATCGAAATCAAGACGATCGGCGATCCGTGCTCGTGGATGGGCAAGGCCACTCCCGAGCTTATCGCTCAATATCCTGCGGAATATGCGGCATTCGAGGCCGGCCACAAGGAAGTGGACTACGGCGGAACTCCGCTTACCGAAATTCCGGGCTTCAACGCCCAGATGGCCCTTAGCTACAAGCTGAAGGGCATTCACAACTGCGAAATGCTGGCCGGCGCGTCTGATGCTGCGGTTTCTGCCATCGGGCTTGGGGCCATTGAAGCGCGCAAGATGGCGAATCTCGTCCTGAAGGCCGCTGAAGCGCCGGAGCCCAAGAGAGGCCCCGGACGCCCCCGAAAGCTTGAGGTGGTCTGATGTCCCTGCTGACGATGGTGCAGACCATTTGCCTTGAGCTTGGCCTGACCGTTCCGACCGTCGTCACCACGTCATCCGACCAGCAGGTGCGCCATATTGCGGCGCTCCTGAACCGTGAGGGCAAGACCCTTTGCGACGATGCCGACTGGCCGAAACTGGTCAAGACGCAGACCATCACCACCGTTTCGGGAACGTCCGATTACGCCTATCCGTCCGACTTCCTGCGGATGATTGACGGCACATCCTGGGATCGGACGAACAACTGGCAGCTTCTAGGCCCTGACACCGTTCTGATTGACCGTTATCGGCGGGAGAGCACGACGGGGCAGGTGGGTGTTCGCCGGTTCTTCTCCAATACCGGGGATGGCATCCGCATCTGGCCGCCGGTGACGGTGAGCGGCGACACGCTGGTCTATAATTACGTGTCGAAGAACTGGGCGGAAACGTCCAGCGGAACCGACATCGACAGCATGACGGCGGATACCGATGTCCCGCTTCTGGATCAGGAATTGCTGATCCTCGGGGCAACGGCCCGCTGGCTTGATGTCAAGGGCTTTGATTCCACGAATGCCATGGCCCGCTATCTCAACCGCAAGGAACGGCGGATGGCGCAGGAGCTTGGTGGCCGTGTCATGAACATGGAAGGGGCACCGGAAGACCCGTTCCTGTCGATCACCAACGTTCCCGACAGCGGTTACGCTCTTGGCTAAGCGGCGCAACCCGTTTCAGCAGCGGGCAACGACGGCCATTATCCCACCCTCGACGGGTGGCTGGAATGCACGCGATGCGCTGGCGTCCATGGACCCGGCTGATGCGGTCATCATGGACAATTTCACGCCCGGCGCGACGGACGTTTCCGTTCGCAATGGGTATGAGACGTTCTGTTCCGGCCTTGGCGTCCCCGTCGAGACGCTGATGGAATACAACCCGCCCGACGCCTCGGCTGCCAAGCTGTTCGCTGTCGCAGGGACCACGCTTTACAACGTCACGACGGGCACCGCCTCATCCCAGCTTACAAGCCTGACCAACGCCCGTTGGCAGCACACCATGATGGCAACGGCGGGTGGGAATTTCCTCATCACCTGCAATGGTGCCGATGGCGTCCGGTACTACAACGGCTCGTGGAACACCTCGACCATCACGGGCGTAAGCGCTGCCCTGCTGGTCAATGTCTGCAACCACCAGAACCGGCTTTGGTTCGTGGAAAAGGACAGCCTGCGGGCCCGGTATCTGGCGGGCGCGTCTATTCAGGGAACGGCTACTGAGTTCAACATCGGCCCCCTTTGCCGAGCTGGTGGCTACCTTGTCGCCATGGGGACGATCACCCGCGACGGTGGGGCGGGGATGGATGACAACCTCGTCTTCATCACGTCCAAGGGTGAGGTGGCAATCTATTCGGGGACGGACCCGAACGATGCGGACCTCTGGCAGCTTCAGGGTATTTTCAAGATTCCCGAGCCGATTGGCAGGCGGTGCCTTGTCAGGGTCGGCGCGGACTTGGGTGTCCTGACATCCGGTGGGTTGGTGGCGCTTTCGAGCGTGGTTCCGATTTCCCCGTCTGGTCAGTCGCAGGCTGCGGCCTCGTCCAAGATCAGCCGCGCTTTCGAGGACGCCTATCGGTCTTCCGGCTCCGTCTTTGGCTGGCAGCCGATTGAATACGCCAAAGAGGGCCTTGTGATTGTGAACGTCCCCGTCATTGCGGGGCGCACGCAATACCAGTTCGTGATGAACAGTTCGACCGGCGCATGGGCGCGCTGGAAAGCCATTGATGTGAACTGCTGGTCGTCCTTCGGGGATGGCATGTATGGCGGGACGAATGACGGCAAGGTCATCCGCCTCACCGATGAATATGACGACGACGGGGCAGACATCGAAGCGCTGCTAATCCCGGCTTTCAACCGCTTTGGAACCTCAGGCCGAAAGCACTTCAAAGAGGCTCGCGTTCTCGCGTTCGGCCCGTCCGACTATTATCCCGGCCTTGCGGCTGCGGTGGACTACAACACGTCGAATATCTCCTACTCCTACCCGACCTCCCCCAGGTACACCTTGGGCGCTTGGGGCCTTGGCCGGTGGGGTCAGGCCCTTTGGGGGACAGGATCGTCTCTCGCCTACCTCTCCGGTCCCCTGTGGGACCTCACGGCATGGGATGAGGCGGAGTGGGGGGCCGAGACAGTTCCTCTGTCTAGCTGGCAGACGGTCAACGGTGTGGGTGTGGCGGGAACGGTTGCCATCTCGCTAAGCCTTTCGGAGCCGTACACCGTCAACGGGATTGACGTTGTGTTCGAACGGGGCGGGCTCCTTTGAAACTGGTTGGGCGCGTTCTCTTGGACGCAGACCACATCGTCGGCCCATGGGTCTCGCAGCGCGTTCCCATCTGGAATGGCTGGCTTCCCCAGCACTACAGGACCGCAGGCATCGTCTCGGGTGATCAGATCATCGGGGGCGTGGTTTTCTATGAGTTCACCGGGTGGAACTGCCAACTGGCAGCCGCTCTGGACAATCCCCGCGCTGCGCTTCCGGAGACGTTTCGGAACCTCGCACGCTTTGCCTTCTCTGACCTCGGGCTGTTGAGAGCTACCGCGCTTGTCTCGAAGAAAAATCGAGCCATTCGGCGGTTTCTCAAGGGCGTGGGGTTTGTCGAGGAAGGCACTCACCGCCTCGCCTTCAATGGCAAGGATGCAGCGATTTCCTACGGCCTTCTGAAAGACGAATGCCGCTGGTTGAGGGACCTTTAATGGCTTCACCTCCTTCTCCCCCCGATCCCAAGGTAACGGCAGCCGCCGAAGCCTCCGGGAACGTCAACACCGCTATTGCCAACACCATTATGGGCAATGCGAACACGACGAACTTTGACGGGTCCACGACGAATTATCAGCAGATCGGAACGCAGCAGGTTTCGGACGGTAACGGCGGGCTGATTGATGTCCCGCGCTATTCGGTCCAGAACAACCTTTCCGCCGAAAACCAGCACCTCTACGGGCAGCGGCAGCACGCAACCTCGATTGCCCAAGACGCCGCGATTCAGGGCCTGCACCGGATCAACGCCAACACCCGCACGCCCCTTGATTTTGCAGGAGCCCCCGAGGCGGGATCGGTTACACAGGCCCCGACCCTCGGCAGTGTCGGTTCCGGCCCTCAGTTGCAGAGCGGCATTCAGACCGGGCAGATTCAGAATTCCCTTGCGCCCATCTCTCAGGAGATTGCGAGCACCGTCAACCTCAACCCGCTGGATCAACAGTTTCAGACCAGCTTTGCCAGCGCGGGGAATATCCCGACCGCACAGCAGCTCGGTTCCAACTTCTCGTTTGGCGCGGGTGGGATGGGGCAGGTTAACGCCCCCGCTTTGCAGTCCACGTATGACACCACTCAGGCGCAGACGACCTTTGACCAGGGGCCGCAGGTTAGCCAGACGTTCGGCCAGACCGGCCCGATGGCGAATAACGTCTCCCTTGATCGTGTCGGGACCGACTTCGGCCCTGCCGGCGACATTCAGATGTCCATGGGGCCGCAGGACTGGTCGGCAGATCGCCAGCGGGTGGAAGAGGCGCTTTACTCGCGTCTTAATCCGCAGTTCGACCGCCAGCGTGTCGCCACTGAGGAGCGCCTTCGCAATCAGGGCCTGACGGAGGGTACTGAGGCTTGGAACCGTCGCCTTGACGAGATTGGCCGGCAGGAAAATGATGCCCGAATGCAGACCGTCCTTGCGGGTGGTCAGGAGCAGTCTCGCCTTGCTGGCCTCTCTCAGATGCAGGGCCAATTCGCCAATCAGGCACAGGCGCAGTCCTTTGATCAGGCGCAGGCGCGTGGCCTCTACGGCATCAACGCGACCGGGTTTAATAACAATCAGACCTTGCAGGAAGGCCAGTTCCAGAACGCAGCGCAGGCCCAGGCTTATTCGCAGGCTATGGGGCGTGGGCAGTTTGCGAACACGGCAGCCGGCCAGATTTACAATCAGAATTTGGGCGCGGCGCAGTTCGGCAATCAGGCGATTGGGCAGAACAACCAGACCGCAGCGGGCCTCGCTGCCTTCAACAATCAGGCCCGCGCTCAGGAGCAGAACTTCGGCATCGCTCAGGGCCAGCTTGGCATTCAGGGGCAGGCTGCGAACAATCAGGCGGCAGCCCAGCTTGCCGCCTTGCAGCTACAGGGCCAGCAGCAGCAGTATAACCAGAACATGGGCCAAGCCTCGTTTTACAACGATGCCACGGCGCAGCAGGCCGCATTGCAGGCGCAGAACAACCAGTATGCGTTGCAGCAAGGCCAGTTCCAGAATGCCGCACAGCAGCAGGCATTCGCGCAAAGCCTTGCCGGTGGGCAGTTTGCCAACCAATCTCAGCAGCAGGCTTACGAGCAGCAGCTAGCGCAGGCGGGGCTTTATAACGCCTCACAGCAACAGCAGTACCAGAATGAACTTACCGGGGCTGGCTTTAACAATGCCGCCGCTGGTCAGCAGTTCAACATGCAGCAGGCGCAGTTTGACGCACAGAACGCCTTGCGTGCGAACAGCATCCAAGAAACGATGATGCAGCGAAACCAGCCTATTAATGAGTGGGCTGCACTGATGGGCGGGACGCAAATGCAGCTTCCGCAGAACGGCCAGTATCGGTCGGGTCAGGTTGCTCCGGTGGATTACTCCAACATTGTGAACCAGTCCTATCAGGCGGAATTGCAGGCCGCCAACTCGTTCAACAGCGGCTTGTTCAGCCTTGGCGGTACGCTCGCCAAGGGCATGTTCCGGTTTCCTGTGAGGTTGAGCAATGTTTGAAGCCTTCATGCCTCAGGCACAAGACCCGAACGTCGCTGGTCCGTCCTTGGAAGAACTGCGTAAGCGCAAGCTGATGGCGGAGCTTCTTCAGGGCCGTCGTGGGCCTCCGAAGATTGAACACCCGTTGCAGGGTGTTGCGCACATTCTCGATAGCGCTTTCGATGGGATGCGTGACAAGCGGGAACGCCAGCGCTCGCAAGCCGAAGCCACGCAGGCCAATCAGATGATGGCGCAATTCCTTGCCGGCGCTGGTGGCCCGACCGCTCCGTCTGCGGCCCCGGCTTCCCCCGCACCGACCGCCCCGTCTGCCACAGGAACGGCTCCCGCTGCGCCTACCGCATCCCCCGCCAGCCTCATTCAGTCTGAAAGCGGCGGGGACTGGGGCGCGCGCAATTCCGTCCCGCGTCGTGACGGGACCGTGGGCCATTTCGGGCGGTTGCAGTTCTCGCAGCCTCGCATTGCCGAGGCAGCCGCAGCAGGGGCCATCCCGCAGGGCACGACCCCGCAGGCGTTCATGGCATCCCCGGAATTGCAGCAGGCAGCCGAGCGCTGGCACTTCGCGGACATCGACCGGAACATCGTTGAGCGTGGTCTTGACCGCTACGTGGGCCAGACCATCAACGGTGTTCCTGTCACGCTTGAGGGTATGCGGGCCGTCGCGCACCTTGGCGGGAACCAGGGACTTGCCCGGTTCCTTGAGACGGGCGGGCGCTATAACCCGCAGGACTCCAACGGGACGAGCCTCCTGAACTACCTTCAGCGGCATGGATCGCAGCGCCGCGCCGAGGCCCCCGCCGACACCCTCACCGGGTCTGACGGGATGGAAGCGCCCCCGCTTGTTGACGGTCGCAACCTCCCTTCGGATACGCAGGCACCGGCCCTTGATCGGCCCGCCATGTCGTTTGATGAGGCGATGCCGCCCGCCGATCCCGCGCCCCCGGCTCCGATTGCTGCCGGCCCCGATCCGCAGGCGCTTGCACAGGTGTTGTTCTCAGCCCCGGTCCCCGAGCCGCGTCCCCCGACACCGGCCCCGTCCGTTGACAACATGATGGCTGGCGATCAGGTCGCACCGCAGGGCGCTCCGATGCAGGCCCCCATGCCGCAGCCGCGCCCGAACCTTGAGCCGCCTCCGCAGGCGATGCCGGCTGGTCCGGCACCCCAGCCCCCGCCTCAGGCCATCGCACAGGCCCTCGCGCCGCAGATGAACGAGCGCGACAGGCTGATGATGCTGCGGGACGAACAGAGCCTTGCACCGGGAGAGGCCGACCGCCTCCGTCAGGGCCTCGCCAATCCGCAGGCGCTTGCGGCTGTGCTACAGGGCCGCCCGGCCCCCATGGCTACCCCTGCACCGGCTCCAGCACCGATGCCGGCCCAGCAGCCTCCGCAGCCGCAGGGAATGCCGCAGCAGATGCAGGCCCCCATGCCGCCCGGCGCTACCCCGCAGGGTGCTCCGCAGATACAGGCACCGGGGCAGCCGGATCGCGCGCTTCTCGCTCGCATGATGCAAAATCCGCAGACGCGCCCCTTTGCCATGCAGATCATTCAGCAGCAGATGGCGCAGAGCACCCCTCAGGCGCAGGCGGCTTTGCAAAAGGCGCAGGCCGAAGCCGCTATCGCACAGCGTAACGCCACGGCTCCGCAAAATCAGATCATGACCGCCCCCGATGGGTCGATCATCTCTGTTGACCCGCGTAGCAATCAGTCAACGACGGTTCGCGAGGCTGCACGGCCTCCGATGATTGTCCCGCCCGGAGCTTCGGTCATCAACCCGCAGACGCGGGAAGTTCTGCACACAGCTCCGAAGGAAATGTCGTCTGCCGATAAAAAGGCCATCATGGATGCAGAGGACCAGATTCCGGTGCTCGGCAATACCGTTGAAGCCCTGCGCCGCGCTCGTGAGCTTAACGCGCAGGCTTATTCAGGCGTTACCGCTGGTGCCCTTACGTCAATCGGCACGTCTGGCATTCCTGGCGCGGGCATGATTGCTGACCCCGAGCGCGCTAAAGCCTCTCGTGAGTTTAACCAGATCATGAGCGGGCAGGCTATCGAGAGCATGTCCAACATTCTCAAGGGCGCGACCACTGACCGGGAAATGGCGCAGTTCAGGGAAATCCTCGGAAACCCCTCGACGCCCCCGGATATCCGGCAGCGCACGATTGACCGCATGTTGCAGCTTGCCGAGCGTCAGATGACGTTGCAGCAGGACCGCGTTCGGCAGCTTCGCGGCGGTGACTATTTCCGCCCCGGACAGACGCCCGGTCAGCCCCCTGCACCGCAGGCAGCCCCGCAGCCTTCCCCCGCCGCTCCTACGGCAGTGCCGCAGCCCGGCGAGGTTCGCAGGGGCTACCGTTACAAGGGCGGCGATCCTTCCCAGCAGTCGTCGTGGGAGCGCGCACAATGAGCGGGCCGTGGGAGGACTTCCGAGCCGCTGAAAAGCCGCCGTGGGAGGATTTCCGCGCGGCTGAAAAGGGGCCTGAGGAGGACCGCTATCGGGCTGCCGCACGCGAGGACATCGCACGGCAGGGCTCCGGTACTGGCAGGCTTCAGCGCCAGATCATGCAGGGCCTCACCTTCGGCGCGGCTGATGAGATTATCGCGGGCGCACTGACGCCTTTCGAGATGATCCGTCGCGGCACCATCAATCCGGTTGAGGGGTACAACTACGCCAAGGCCCGCGAGGATATGGCGCTTGAGCAGGACCGTTCCCGCGATGGCCTGCTTGGTTCTGTCGCAGAGGTCGGGGCCGGCATCGCAACGGGCGTGGGTGCTGCCAACGCTGGCCTGACCGCTGGCAGGTTTCTTGGGGCCAACGCCGGCTTGGGTGCTCGTTCCCTTGCCGCTGCGGCTGATGGCGCGGCCTATGGTGGCTTGACTGGCGCGCTGACCGGATCGGGCGAAGGCCGCATCGGCGGGGCTGCGACGGGCGCTCTGACGGGCGGTGTTGTGGGTGGTGCTCTGCCGGGGGTGATGCAGGGCGTTTCTACGCTAGCGGCTCCGATCACGTCCAATATCTCGGCACGCATGAACCCGGAGCGGTTCGCGCAAAACCAAGTCGCACGGGCTGTCTCGGAAAGCGGTCGCCCGGTGCAGCAGATCGTTGACGACGTGGCGACTGCGGCCAAGGAGGGGCAGGGCGTCTATACGCTCGCGGATGCCCTCGGCAATCCGGGGCAGCGGATGCTTTCCACTGTCACCCGCAACCCTGGCGCTGGCCGTACTCAGGCGGTTGAATTCCTCGACGCCCGACAGGCGGAACAGGGCCGGCGCATTGCGGGGTCTCTCGATGATGCCTTCGGGTCGTCGCAGACCGCCAAGCAGTTACAGGGTGTGCAAGAAGCCGCCCGTCGTGCAGAGGCCGCAAGCCTCTACGGCGAAGCTCGCAATCAGGCTGGGGCTGTTGACGTGTCCCGCGCCATTGCCGCCGCTGACGACGTGCTTCAGCCGGGCTTGCAGCGGGTTATGAGCCCGCAGAGTGGCATTGCCGATAATTCCATCGATAGCGCCGTTCGGCAGGCCCGTGCCTTGCTGACGGATGGGCGTTCCAACCTCTCCGACTTTACTCAGGTTATGCGGGCCAAGCGCGAAATAGACGACATGATTGGGCGCGCAACCCGTTCGGGCTCCGGTGGTCAGGTCGAACAACTGACGGCCATTCGTAACGAGATTGACAAGGCCCTGACCGCAGCGTCAGCGCCTTACGCCCGCGCCCGTGATGCCTACCGTTCGGCAAGCGAAGGTATCGACGCGATCCAGACGGGCCGCGAGGCTGCTACGCGAGGCCGCTTTGAGGACACCACCGGCACCTTCACCGGCATGGGTCCGGTGCAGCAGGCGGGTTTTCGTTCGGGTTATGGCGACGTTCTGACGGAGCGCGTCCAGAATGCAGCGCAGGGCGTCAACAAGGCCCGCGACTTCACATCGGACGCCATGCGGCAGGAGCTTCCCGCTTTTTCCCGACCGGGCCAAGCCCCGCTTCTCGACCGCCGCATCGGTCGCGAAAACACGATGTTTGAAACCCGCAATGCAGCCATGGGCGGGTCAAAGACTGCGGAGAATCTGGCAGACAGTCAGGCCACCGGGCTCTCCCCGGAAATCATCGGCAACGTGCTGTCTGGTAACTTCTCGGGAGCCCTTCGCAACCTGACCAGCCGGGCAGGTGCGGGCGTTACCGGCAACACGGCACAGGTTCGCGAAAAGCTGGCGGAAATCCTCCTGGCTCGCGGTGGGAACGCCGCGCAAATCGGGACCATCCTTCAGCAGTCACAGAACAACGCAGACGCCCGCCGAAGGATGGTTGAGGTGCTGTTGAGGGGCGCAATGGGTGGTGGTTCTGCTGCCCCCGGTGCCCTTAGTATCCCCTCCACCAGTGGGCGATAACCCCACCGACCACGCTCGCAATCAGCACATGAAGGCCAAAGGGCCAGCCTGCACCCCAAAAGGGTTCCGGGGGCTTGGGCTGTTCTACGTCGTCAATCCGAGCCGTCCATTGGTGCGGCTCTAGATCGATCTGTTTCTCGTCCATCCGCTCTCCCAACCCGCCCCCGTGGCGGGTTTTTTCGTTGAGGTCATGCCATGGCATTCGCTGCGGGAACATTTTCGAGACTCTACTCGTGGGTCACCGACAGAAACGCCGGAACCAAAATCCTAGCGGCCCGTATGGATGCCGAGATGGACGGCTTTGCCACCGGCCTCTCATCCTGCATCCTCAAGGACGGCACGCAGACTATCACGGCTAACATCCCGTTCAACGGGTTTAAGCTTACCGGGCTGGGTGATGCCACAACTAGCGGCGATGCCGTCCACCTTGGGCAGGCGAACACCCTTTACCAGCCGAAGGACGCGGAACTTACCGCGCTGGCCGGTCTCACGTCCGCTGCCGATAAGCTCCCCTACTTCACCGGATCGGGAACGGCTGCGCTTGCCGACATTTCCTCTGCCGGACGCGCCCTTATTGACGATGCAGACGCATCGGCCCAGCGCACCACCCTTGGCCTTGGCTCCGTTGCGCTTCTGAACAGCGTTGCCCTCACCAACACGTCGGGCGTTGCGACCAACAAGCTCATTGGGCGATCGACCTCCGGAACGGGTGCGGCCGAAGAAATCACAATCGGCGCTGGCCTCGCCATGTCGGGCGGGACCATCAGTTCGGGTGCCTGGAATCTCGTCTCAAGCCAAGCAACCACATCGGGAACGTCCGTATCGTGGACGGGGCTTGATAGCACGTATAACGAATATCTGTTCTATGCGGATGGTGTTTCGTTCGCCAGCGGCACTCAATCCGTCAGCATCCAGTATTCCACCAATAATGGTGGAAGCTACACGACCTTGGCGTCCATCTCGAATTTCACCAACGCGTCAGACCCTTATTATGGCATGTGCCATATCGAAGGTGCGAGGACGCGGGCAATCTTTATCAGATCGACAAGCGCATCACCGACGAATGGCGCAACTGGTGTAGGCATCACGAATACGCAGATCATGGGCAACTCAACGGCGATTGATGCCCTGCGCTTTCTCGGGTCTGGCACCTTTGATGCCGGCACCGTCTATCTCTACGCGCGCTAACGGAGAACACAATGGCGATTTCTTCTGGCGCTTACACGCGGCCCGCTAACGCATTCTCCAATCCGACATTCGGCGCTGCGATTGATCCTGACGACGCAGATGAACTGTTCGATGACCTTGAAAGCGCAATCAACGATCTGGTCAAGGGGACGGGCAAGGTAGCAACCGTCAACGCATCAACCACGTCTGTGACGCTTGATGCCTCAACGGCCCGCCACTTCATCGTCAATCTATCGGCCAGCGTCAACACAACGACGATTACCAACTGGCCGTCGAATGGCGCGCTTGCCCGCATCACTGTTGAACTCCGAAATACGGGCTCGTTCACCTTCGCCCAACCGACAGGTGTCAAGTGGCCCTCCGGAACAGCACCGACCAATACGTCCGGAAGCGGGAAAACGGACATGTTTGTCTATCTCTCCGCTGATGGCGGAACCACCAAAACAGGCCACGTTCTCGGCCTCGACTTCAGCTAAGGAGCCTTAAACATGGCATTGCAGCTTTCAACTTCCGTCCGCAACGCTATGCTGGACGCCATCGAGACGACGGTTAGCACCTCCGCTGTTCTTGAGCTTCGCACCGGTTCTGCCCCGGCCAACTGCGCCGCGTCCGACAGCGGAACGCTTCTCATCTCCTACACGCTCGCCTCTGATTGGGCTGCTGCGGCTTCCTCCGGTTCCAAGGCGCTGAACAACACGCCGATCAGCGACACGGCAAGCGGCACCGGGACTGCCGGACACTTCCGGCTCAAGAGCAGCGGCGGAACCTGTCACGCGCAGGGGACGATTACCGCGACGGGCGGTGGCGGTGACATGACCGTCGATAACACCTCCATCACGTCCGGCCAGACGGTCAACGTTACGTCCCTGACCTTCACGCAGGGTGGCGCTTGATATGACGTTCGCCCTGCTGGACAACGCACAGATGTCGGTGTCCGGGACTCCCGGCACCGGCACCATTACGCTCGGGTCAGCCTCGACGGGTTTCCAGACCTTCGCATCGGCTGGCCTTACGGATGGCGGAACCTCCTACTTCATGGCGGTGGACGGGTCGGCCTGGGAACTGTTCCTTGGCACTTACACGTCTTCCGGCACGACGCTTGCGCGCACCACGCGCCTCTCGTCCTCGACGGGATCGGCCATCAGCCTGACATCTGCAACGATCATCACGGCGGTTGCTCCGTCTGAGTTCCTGATGGGCGATGTCCAGACCTTCACGTCTAGCGGGACGTGGAACAAGCCGGCATGGGCGCGCGAAGTTGAAATCATCTGCATTGGCGGTGGCGGTGGCGGCGGTTCGGGCCGTCGCGGCGCTACGTCCACTTCAATTTCGGGTGGCGCTGGTGGTGGGTCAGCCGCGATTGTCATTCACCGCGCGCTTGCTTCAGACCTTACAACCTCTGTCACGGTCACGATTGGCGCGGGCGGGACAGCCGGCGCTGCTCGCACGTCAGACAGCCAAGACGGCGCAACGGGTGGTTCTGGTGGCGCAACCACGTTCGGGACTTATTGCCGGTCAAACGGAGGGACCGGCGGAACGGGCGGCAGCACCAGCACCGCAGCGGGCGGCGCGGCCGGAACGAGCAATCTTGGCGTTGGGTGGGCCGGCATAAACGGAGGGGAGGCGGGTGTGGGCACCGCTGGGTCGCAGCCTACGGCGAGCGGCACGTCAGCCCTCGGATGCGCGGGCGGCGGTGGCGGCGGCGGGATATTTACCGATAACACCGCGCTGGGTGGCGGTGCGGGCGGCAATACCACGCAATATACGGCCCGCGTTGGAACCACGACGGGTATTGGAGCGGCAGGCACCGCGTCCGGTGGCGCTGGCGGAAACGGTGGTCAAATTTCAGGCTTTTTCTACGGCGGTGGCGGTGGCGGCGCGTCACACCAGACGGGCGTCGGCGGTACAGGCGGCACGGGTGGCTACGGTGGCGGCGGTGGCGGCGGTGGTGCGTCTCGGAATGGCAATAACTCCGGTGCCGGTGGTGCCGGTGGCGGCGGCTTGTGTGTCGTGATTTCGAGGCCCTGACAATGCGCTATCACGTTATCGAAAACGGCAAGGTCGTCAACACCATCCTCTGTGATGACCCGGCCCGCTTGCCGGGCCTGACCCTTATCAAGGCCACGGAAGGGGACATCGGCTGGACCTATTCCAACGGTGTCTTTACGCCTCCGATTGCCTCTTTTGATGTTCCGGAATCCATGCATATCGCGTGGCTCCGTGCGGCCCTTGCGGAGGCCGGCGCGCTGGATGGCGTCAACGCGGCTGTATCGGCTGCGGGGGCTGTCAAAAAGGCCCTGTGGGATTATGCCACCACGATCCGGCGCAATGACCCCGATGTGGTCGCGATAGCAGGGGCCTTGTCTCTCGACCTCGACGCCCTGTTCTTGCGGGCAGACGAAATCCGCAGCGAGCGGCAGGGGTACTAAGCTATGGTGCCCGGCCGCGCACCTATAGCGCGATACCCGATTGCGTCGGCACTTGTCTCTGATGGCGTCTCGTCCGTATCGGCTACGGGAACGCTCACAGCAACAACGACCGTCAGCGGTGGTATCGGCGTTCTTGTCCAAGGTCAGGGGTCGGTTTCAGCGACCCTTAGCGTCACGGCTGCGGCTGTTGTCATTGTCGCCGGCTCCGGAACGCTCAACGCGACTGCGACCGTCAGCGGTGAGATTGCAACGCCCGGCGGTGTCTCCGGGACCCTTACCGCGACGACCACCGTTTCCGGCGCTGCGGTGGTGATTGTCGGTGCATCCGGCACTCTTTCAGCGTCAACGACGGTTTCCGGCGCTGCCAACGTGGGAAGCGCTCCAGCTCCCACCGTTTATGCCGCTGCCGTTCTGGTCGGCGGATAACCTACAATATCGCGAGGCAAGAATGAGCATCACCCTCGGTGAGTCCTCATTGCGTCGGCTTGAGAAGGTCCACCCCGATCTTGTGCGGGTGGTCCATCGCGCCGCCGTTTTGACTGATGAGGAAGGCTTTGGCTGGATCATCACCTGCGGCATCCGTTCGGTCGAGGAACAGCGCAGGCTCGTTGCAAAGGGTGCATCCAAAACCATGCGTTCGCGTCACCTCCCCGGCACGGGCGGGTGGTCGCACGCTGTGGACTTCGCTTGCACCATTGACGGACAGGTGCGCTGGGATTGGCCGCTCTATCGCAAGCTTGCGGTCATCGTGAAGGAGGCCGCCAGGATTGAGGGTGTGCCGATTGAGTGGGGCGGTGATTGGCGAACCTTTAAGGACGGGCCGCACTTCCAACTCCCGTGGGCGTCCTATCCGTGAGACGCCCCGGCTACAGCCTATCCCGCCGAGCCTTCTGGATTTCCTTCTGGTTCGCATGGGGCGGCTTTTGGCTGCTCCTGATAGCGGGCCTATTCGGAAGCGACACGATCCGCACGCAGGCCCTCGAAATGTCGAAGGTTTGGGCGGTTTTCACAAGCGCTGTGATCCTCGGAACGCTCGGCATTCATCGCGGCTTTGGCTCGATGGACTACCGTTCGCAGATGGACGCGCGCCCCGTCGTTGAGAGTGAGGGCGAAGAATGATCCCGTCCAAGCCAATCCTTTACGGCATCGCAGCCCTTGTGCTGGCAGCCCTGATTTCTCTCGGGATCGGCATGTCGCTTGTCGCCTATCGCGGCGCTCTGAGTGACGCGGCTGCATCCGCCCGCAAGGAGCGGGACGCGCACTGGACAGCCGAGCTTGAGAAATCCAACCGGATCGTGGCGGAGGCGCGGGCGGAAGCCGAGCGCGTGGCCGCTGCTGCGGATCGTGCAGCCCGTGATGCCGCCGACCGCGAAAAGCAACTTCTGTCTGATTTGGAGAAAGCCAATGCGGCGCTTCCTGATGCTGGTTCCGTTGGCCTTTCTCGTGAGCGGGTGTGCCTCATCGACCCCGCCGGTTGTTCGCACTCAGATCGTTAAGCCGGCCATTCCGGCTGAGGCTCTGAGGCCCTGCGATGCCCCCGCCAGATTGCCGGGCCGGGCTCTCTCACAGGAAGAGGTTGCGCGCCTTTGGGGCCGCGACCGTTCCGCCCTTCGGACCTGCGAACAGCGCCGCGCGGCGGCAGTGGGGGCACCATGAGCAGACTAGGCTATTATCTCGTGCTTGCCATCGTGGCGGCATTCTGTGTCTCGCTGCTGGCGTGCTCTCCCGTTGATCCGCAACGGTTCTCCGTCAAAATCCATGTAGGCACCGGCCACGGCTCGGGGACGCATATCGGGGGCCGTCTGGTCCTGACTGCGGCGCATGTGGTCGAGACAGCCCCCACAATCGAGATTGAGACGGCAGACGGGCGGAAGATGCCGGCCAAGGTTCTATGGCTGGCGAAGGCCCACGATATCGCCGTTATTCAGTATGAGGGCGATATTCTCCCCGCCGCACAAATCGCTTGCGGGCCGCTTCGGCAGGGTGACGCAATCCAGACTTACGGCAATCCCGGCGCGGTGAATTTCGCGCGTTTCGCCGGCTTTATCTCCACCCGCTCGGAGGAGCGGGCTATCTGGAAAGTGGCGCACGTTATGGACGTTACTGGGATGCCCGGCATGTCAGGCGGCGGCGTGTTTTCCATGAGCGGCAAGTTGGTGGGGGTGTTCACGGGGGGCTACTCGTCCCCCTACGCTCCGGTTTCCGGCATCACTTTGATGGTCCCCTCGACGGCGGTTTGCCAGATGCTCGGGAGGACCGGATGACTGACGATTCGCGGGATCGCCTGATCCGCCTTGAAACAGAGGTCGAGCACCTGACCGCCACGGTCAACAACATGGCTAGCAAGTTGGACGAGCTTCATACGGTCTTCCTTCAGGCGAAGGGGGCTCGCTGGCTTCTCATTGTGATGGCAGGCATGGGCGGGGCCGTTGCCGGCTTTGCCGCCAAGTGGCTGCCGTATATCGGAGTCACAACCCGCTGATGCCGACACCCCCCACGACCTACGAACAGGCCCGCGAGGCTTTCGAGGCATTCGAGCGCGCCGGCCACAACTTCGCAGAGGCGCACCGCCAGACGGGCGTTCCGCGAACCACCCTTCAATCCCGCGTCGAGATAGCAAAAACGCGATACGGTCTAGGCGAGGCAGAAACCGACCCTGGCCGCCCATTCACCGTTCCTCCCCTGCCTACCAAGGATGAGCCGCTTGAAGCCCTCCTTGAGCGCCGCAGGGCCACGGCGGAAAGGGTCATTGAAGCGCACGAGGCGAGGGAGCTAATCCCCGTCAAGATCACTATGGCCGGGCCTATCGGGCTTTGGCTTTCCGGGGACCCGCACCTCGACAATGACGGCTGCGATTTCGTCCGGCTAGAGTCGGACATGAAGGCCGTTGCCAACCAGCCCCGCATCCTGTCTGCCAATATCGGAGACGTTACGGATAATTGGGTTGGGCGGCTTGAGCGGCTGTACGCATCCTCGACCGTGAAGGCGACGGACGGGTGGCGGCTGGCCGAATGGATGTTCTCGTACCCTGGCATCAACTGGCTTGGGCTTGTCGGCGGGAACCACGACGCTTGGTCCGGCCACCGGGACCCCATGAAATGGATCACCAAAGCCAAGGTGGCGCTGTACGAAAACGACGTGCTGCGTCTTGCCCTACAGCACCCAAACGGTGAGCAAACCCGCGTCCACGCCCGCCACGACTTTAAGGGCCATTCCATCTGGAATGACATGCACGGGCTGAAGCGGGAGGTTGCCACCGGCTGGCGGGATCACCTTCTCGTCGCCGGCCATAGGCACCTTGGCGAAGATGGCGGGATCATCAACGCCGATGGGTTTGTGACGCAGCTTCTTCGGCTCTCCGGTTACAAGCGCGCCGATTCCTACGCCACGCAAGGGCAGTTTAAGGCCAAGCCCATGCACCCGTCTGCGCTGGTTATCATCAACCCCGACAAGCCAGACAATGAGCGCGGCAGGGTGTGGGTTGCCCCCGATATTGAAGAGGGTGTTTCGTACCTCAAGTTTATCACGAGGAAAGTATGAGTGATGCAGCCGCCACCCTCCTGTGGGCATCCAAGCAGGGCTTTGCAAGTGTTCTAGTGGTTGGGCTCATGCCTGACGGGAAAACGGTTATCGGGCACGACGCCAGCCTAGACGAGATACGCGCTACCCTAGCAAAAGCCAGCGAAGACCTAGAATGGATGGCGTCTAGGGTGTTGGGGCAGGGGGCTCCTCTGCCGCGCTCCTGATGGCGGTCATGCGTGTGCTCCGATGCAGATAGTGCAGTTCGGGTAGTTCGGATGCTCGTGATGGGAAATGGAGCAGCAACCGAACCACCTGTCGCAATCTTCCAAAAACGGCACATAGGCGAAGTCGGCCGTCTTCGGAACAATCGCAATCCAGTCCTCATCTCCGCCGTGTGGTGACAGGTTGCGCAATTCTGGCGGCGCTTTGTGGAACGGCAGGATTCGCATCGTCACCGCCTCCTCCACCCCCTCCCTGCGGGGGTCAGGGGGAGAGGGATGGTTCGCGACGTATTCGGTCAGGATCGCACGGGCGATGTCCAAGCGGTCCTCCCGGTCGAAGGTTGAGCCGCCACCGATGTGCTGAACGGCGCGCTCTAGATCAGCGTCTGTCACCGGCTCCGCAGGCGCGATGGCTGCGAGCGCGGCTTCCGCAGCCATGGCTCGCTGGTGCATCTTGTCGAACGCCCGTCGCCATTCCCGGCCGGCTTCATTGCGCGCGGCTCTTGCGTCGTCTCGCGCCTCCTCCGCCTCCCTCAGCGCCTCTATCGTGCGCTGGTGGGTGGTGGCGAGGACGGCTAGATCGGCGCGGATGTATTCGGTGCCGCACGTCTCGTTCGCGTCAGTGTCCCATTCGCCATATTCGTCATGGGTGCCAGCGCCATAGACGCCAGCCCAAATCCGTTCAGGCATCGGCATGCTCGCCTCCCTTGGCGCGGAGGGCGGCGCGGGCGCGCAGAATGTCGCCCGTCGTGAAGTCAACCGGCGGAACGTTGTCGCGAATGGCACACCATCCGGTCGCAGGATCGGCGCTTATCAGCGCGTCAAATTCCAGCTTGGCGAACGGCTCCAACGCCCCCTCCAACTCCGCTACCCTCGCGCGGAGGGCGGTGATGGTGGCGGCGGCTTCGT